>OLYV01001055.1_pt1 | contig 9275 bp, 8 predicted proteins | sample 1644371 | NCBI WGS metagenome assembly OLYV01 (sample SAMEA103958124, study PRJEB25191) | human gut metagenome | biome: human-associated habitat [ENVO:00009003]; feature: intestine environment [ENVO:2100002]; material: feces | place: Germany | collected 2013/2015 | reverse complement strand
AACCAAAACCCTCCCCGGCAAAACCATTCAGTTTCACCGGGGAGGGTTTATCATACGTTTATCTTCCCATGTTTTGCACGATTAGTGCATCTTCATGCAACAATCTTACTTTCTGGGATTTTTGATAGCAGCCTGGGCAGCAGCCAGACGTGCGATAGGCACACGGAAGGGAGAGCAGCTGACGTAGTCCAAGCCAACATTGTGGCAGAACTCGACGCTGGAGGGATCGCCGCCGTGCTCGCCGCAGATGCCCAGGTGCAGGTCGGGACGGGTCTCGCGGCCCATCTTGGCAGCCATCTTCACCAGCTTGCCCACGCCGACCTGGTCCAGCTTGGCAAAGGGATCGTTCTCATAGATCTTCTTGTCATAGTAAGCGCCCAGGAACTTGCCGGCGTCGTCGCGGCTGAAGCCGAAGGTCATCTGGGTCAGGTCGTTGGTACCGAAGGAGAAGAACTCGGCCTCGGTGGCGATCTCGTCGGCGGTCAGGGCCGCGCGGGGGATCTCGATCATGGTGCCCACCAGGTACTTCATCTCCACACCGGCGGCGGCCAGCTCCTCGTCAGCGGTCTTGACCACGACGCTCTTGACATACTTCAGCTCCTTCACCTCGCCCACCAGGGGGATCATGATCTCGGGAACCATGTTCCACTCGGGGTGACGCTTCTGCACGTTGATGGCGGCCCGGATCACGGCACGGGTCTGCATCACGGCGATCTCGGGGAAGGTCACGGCCAGACGGCAGCCGCGGTGGCCCATCATGGGGTTGAACTCATGCAGGGAGGCGATGATGGCCTTGATCTCGGCCACGGTCTTGCCCATATCCTTGGCCAGCAGCTCGATGTCGGCCTCCTCGGTGGGAACGAACTCGTGCAGAGGGGGATCCAGGAAGCGGATGGTAACGGGGCAACCCTCCATGGCCTCATAGATGCCCTCGAAGTCGCCCTGCTGCATGGGCAGCAGCTTGGCCAGGGCCTTCTCGCGCTGCTCCACGGTGTCGGAGCAGATCATCTCACGGATGGCGGCGATGCGGTCGCCCTCGAAGAACATGTGCTCGGTGCGGCACAGGCCGATGCCCTGAGCGCCCAGCTCACGGGCCTTGGCGGCGTCGTGGGGGGTGTCGGCATTGGTGCGGACCTGCAGCCGGCGATACTTATCGGCCCAGGCCATGATGCGGCCGAAGTCGCCGCCCACGCTGGCGTCCACGGTAGGCATAGCGCCGTCGTAGATGCTGCCGGTGGAGCCGTCCAGGCTCAGCCAGTCGCCCTCGTGATAGGTCTTACCGGCCAGGGTGAACTGCTTGTTCTCCTCGTCCATGACGATGGCGCCGCAGCCGGAGACGCAGCACTTGCCCATGCCGCGGGCCACAACGGCGGCGTGAGAGGTCATGCCGCCGCGAACGGTCAGGATGCCCTGAGCGGCCTTCATGCCCTCGATATCCTCGGGAGAGGTCTCCAGACGGACCAGGACCACCTTCTCGCCCCGGGCAGCCCATTCCTTGGCGTCCTCGGCGGAGTAGACGATCTTGCCGCAGGCGGCGCCTGGAGAGGCGGGCAGAGCCTTGCCCACAGGGGCGGCGGCCTTCAGAGCGGCGGGGTCAAACTGGGGATGCAGCAGCGTATCCAGGTTCCGGGGGTCGATCATGGCCACGGCCTCCTGCTCGGTGATCATGCCCTCGTCCACCAGGTCGCAGGCGATCTTCAGGGCGGCGGGAGCGGTGCGCTTGCCGTTGCGGGTCTGCAGCATATACAGCTTGCCGTGCTCCACGGTGAACTCCATATCCTGCATATCGCGATAGTGATCCTCCAGGGTCTTGCACACGTCCACGAACTGGGCATAGGCCTCGGGGAACTTCTCGGCCATCTGGTCGATGGGCATGGGGGTGCGCACGCCGGCCACCACGTCCTCGCCCTGGGCGTTGGTCAGGAACTCGCCCATGAGCTTCTTCTCGCCGGTGGCGGGGTTGCGGGTAAAGGCCACACCGGTGCCGCAGTCGTCGCCCATGTTGCCGAAGGCCATGGACTGCACGTTGACGGCGGTGCCCCAGGAATAGGGGATGTCGTTGTCCCGGCGATACACGTTGGCGCGGGGGTTGTCCCAGCTGCGGAACACGGCCTTGATGGCGCCGATGAGCTGCTCCTTGGGGTCAGAGGGGAAGTCCTCGCCGATCTTGGACTTGTACTCGGCCTTGAACTGACCGGCCAACTCCTTCAGATCCTCGGCGGTGAGCTCCACGTCCTGGGTGACGCCCTTCTTCTCCTTCATCTCGTCGATGAGCTGCTCGAAATACTTCTTGCCCACCTCCATGACCACGTCGGAGTACATCTGGATGAAGCGGCGGTAGCAGTCCCAGGCCCAGCGGGGGTTGTTGGACTTCTTGGCAATAACGTCCACCACGTCCTCGTTCAGGCCCAGGTTCAGGATGGTGTCCATCATGCCGGGCATGGAGGCCCGGGCGCCGGAGCGGACGGAGACCAGCAGGGGATTCTCGTGATCGCCGAACTTCTTACCGGTGATCTTCTCCATCTTCTCGATGTATTCCATGATCTCGGCCATGATGGCGTCGTTGATCTGGCGGCCATCCTCATAATACTGGGTGCAGGCCTCGGTGGTGATGGTGAAGCCCTGGGGCACGGGCAGACCGATGTTGGTCATTTCGGCCAGGTTGGCGCCCTTGCCGCCCAGCAGCTCGCGCATTTTGGCGTTGCCCTCGGTAAAGAGATAGCAATACTTCTTACTCATTTAGTTCCCTCCGTAAATAAATTAAAGTTACGAACATCTCATTATAGGCATATCCCCCGCCAAAAGCAAGAGGATTTTCACAAAAAGGAATCTTTTTGCCATTATGGCCGAAAATTACCGGGAATATTCTCCCGACAGGAAACTATTTTTTGCGGAAAAGCCGCGCCTTTGCCTTGCGGAGGGGGCAGGGGTGTGCTATACTTATAGAATCGGTTTATTTGACCATCACAGCGGCCATCGGAGGGAGGGCGGACCATGGGGCAGCTTCTGCCGGAAAACAGCACATTGGCCCGCCGCCTGCGCCGGGCCGCCCAGGGCGGCGCACTGCCCCATGCCATCATTTTCTCCGGCAGCGGGGACCGCATGGCCGCCGCCCGCTTCGCCGCTGCCGCCATGGAGTGCCAGGCGGAGGCAGGCAGGCCCTGCCTGCAATGCCGCCAGTGCCGCAAGGTGATGGAGGACATCCACCCGGACGTGCAGACGGTGCAGGACCCCGACCACCGGGAGCTGCCGGTGGACCTGCTGCGCAGGCTGCGGCAGGACGCCTATATCCGGCCCAACGACGGGGCCGCCAAGGTGTATATCTTCCCGGACTGCGACGCCCTGAACCAGCGGGACCAGAACGTGCTGCTGAAGCTGGTGGAGGAGGGTCCGCCCTATGCGGCCTTCCTGTTCTGCACGGAAACGGCGGCGACCCTGCTGCCCACCATCCGCTCCCGCTGCGTGGAGTGGAAGCTCCGGGGCGGGGACGAGGACGCCCGGAACGACACCGCCCGGGACCTGTGCCGGGCCTTTGCCAGCGGACAGCTGCTGCCGGTGAGCCAATACCTGGTGGGGCTGGAGAACAAGCGCCTGAAGCGGGAGCAGCTGCAGCAGCTGCTGGAGGCCGGATGGCGCGCCGCCGCCGAGGCTCTGCTGGCCGCCTATGGAAAGCCGGACCCGGCGGATATCCCCGGGGCGGAGGAGCTGCGCCGGGGCCTTACCGTCCGGCAGCTCCGGGGCCTGACGGAGCTGATGAAGCGCTATTGCCTGGAGTGCCGCTATAACGTGGGCGTGGGCCATGTGCTGGGAGCCCTGTGCGCCGGGTGGGAAAAGCTGCTTTGACATACACGGAAAGGAATCGAAATATATGACAACTGTGATCAGCGTCCGCTTCCGCAGCGGATGCAAAACCTACTTCTTTGACCCCGGCGACGTGCAGGTGCAGACCGGGGACCACGTCATCGTGGAGACGGCCCAGGGCCTGGAATACGCCCAGTGTACCATGGGCAACCACCCGGTGGACGACTGTTGTGTCATCCAGCCTCTGCGGCCCATGGTCCGCGTGGCCACGGAAAATGACCGCCGCACGGCGGCCCACAACCGCGCCCGGGAGAGGGAAGCCTTCGACATCTGCCAGAAGAAGATTCTCCAGCACAAGCTGGAGATGAAGCTGGTGCGGGTGGAGTGCAGCTTTGAGGGGAACAAGATCCTGTTCTTCTTCACCGCCGACGGGCGGGTGGACTTCCGGGAGCTGGTGAAGGACCTGGCGTCGGTGTTCCGGGCCCGCATCGAGCTGCGGCAGATCGGCGTCCGGGACGAGGCCAAGATGCTGGGGGGCCTGGGCATCTGCGGCCGTCCCTTCTGCTGCGCCCAGTTCCTGGATGACTTTGTGCCGGTGTCCATCAAAATGGCCAAGACCCAGAGCCTGTCCCTGAACCCCACCAAAATCTCCGGCACCTGCGGGCGGCTGATGTGCTGCCTGAAATACGAGCAGGATGCCTATGAGGACGCTCTGAAGCGCATGCCCAAAAACGACTCCTTTGTCCAGACGCCCGACGGCCCCGGCAACGTGTGCGAGGTGAACGTGCTCCGGGAGACCATGAAGGTCCGGCTGGACGAAAAGCCGGATTCCCCCCGGTGCTATCACAACTGCGAGGTGTGCGTCCTGCGCAACGGCAAAGGAAGCCGCGACGGCATCCAGGTGCCCCAGGAGCGGCCCGAGCGGTATGTGGAGGAGCGGCCCGAGGAGGAGGTCCCCATGCCGTTGGTCATCGCGGACTTTGACCCCGACGCCCCCGCCCGGGAGGAGCGTCCTCCCCGCCGCCGGAACGACCGCCGCAGAAAGGGCGGAAGCCGTCCCCAGCAGATCGGGGAAAAGGCCCCGGAAAAGGCCGAAAAGCTCCGCCAGACGGAGAAAAAGCGTCCGGAGCCCCCCAAGACCGACGAAAAGCCCCGCAGCCGCCGCCGCAAGTCCAGCGACCGGCCCCAGGAGGGCGGCAGCCGTCCCCAGGCGGCCAGGAATCCCCCCAAGCCCGCCGCCCCCAAGCCGCCCCAGAAGCCCGCAGGCGAGGCCCAGGAGGGGGCCCAGTCCCGCCGCCGTCCCCGGCACCGGGGCGGACGCCGCAGAAGCGGCGGCAACTCCCCGGCATCGGAGGGCTGAGCCGTGGGAAAGTTTGACGGCGTGCTCATCGCCAGCGATTTTGACAACACCATGGTGTATACCGAGGGGGCCCTGCGCAGCGGCGGGCCCGTCCCGGCCATATCCCGGGAAAACCGGGACGCCATCGGGTATTTTATGGCCCAGGGCGGGACATTTTCCGTGGCCACTGGCCGGGCCCTGCCCTCCTTCGCCAGCGTTATGGACGGCGTGCCCATGAACGGCCCCACGGTGCTGTTCAACGGCGCGGCCATCTACGACTTCCCGGCGGGGCGGTATCTGCGCACCGCCTTTCTGCCGGAGCGCATCCGGGACCATGTCCGTCAGCTGTCCCAGCTGATGCCGGGCCTGACCTATGAAATTTATCACGACGACAACTCCATCCATGTGGTGAACCCCAACGAGATCACCGCCCGCCACCTGCACCTGACCCACACCCCCTCCCAGCAGATCGCCAGCCTGGACCAGGCCCCGTCGCCTATCTCCAAGCTGCTGTTCGAGGAGGAGCCCCAGCGGCTGCGGCAGCTGGAGGAGACCATCCGGGCCCAGGACTGGAGCCGGGAATACGAGGTGGTGGCCTCCGCCGTGAACCTGCTGGAGATCACCGCCCGGGGAGCCAACAAGGGCGGCATGGTCCGCCGCCTGGCGGAGCTTCTGGGCGTGCGGCAGGAGAATGTCTGCTGCGTGGGGGACCACGCCAACGACATCCCCATGCTGGAATACGCCGGCATGGCCTTCGCCCCGGAAAACGCCATTCCGGCGGTGCACCGGGTGCCGGGGATCCGCATCCTGCCGGACTGCCGGGAAAACGCCATGGCCGCCATGATCGCGGTCCTGGACCGGCGCTATTCGTAAAGGAGAAATCACCATGGAAAACACCCTGACTCTGTATGTGCGCTATCTGGCCAAGCCCGGCTGCCGGGAGACCTTCCTGCGCCAGCTGACCACCCATGGCGTCATCGACGCCATCCGCCGGGAGGACGGCTGCCTGCGGTATGACTATTTCCTGTCCGTCCAGAATGCCGACGAGATTCTGCTGGTGGAGCAGTGGCAGACGGAGGAACAGCAGCAGGCCCACCTGCGCGCCCCCCACATGGACCAACTGCGCCGGCTGAAAAGCGAGTATGTGGCCGACGCCCAGCTGGGCCGGGTCCGCCTGGATTGAGAGGCCCCTATGCTGTTTGACACCCACGCCCACTATGACGACGACCAGTTCGACGGCGACCGGGAGACCCTGCTGGCCTCCCTGCCGGAGCAGGGCGTCGGCCTGGTGGTGAACCCAGGCTGCACCGTGGCGTCCTCCCGGACGGCGGTGGAGCTGGCCCGCCGCTTCCCCCATGTCTATGCCGCCGTGGGCATCCATCCGGAAAACTGCGGCGATTTCCGCCCGGAGGACCTGGACGCCATCCGCGCTCTGGCCCGGGAGGACAAGGTGGTGGCCATCGGCGAGATCGGCCTGGACTACTACTGGCCGGAAAATCCCCCCCGCCCCCTGCAACAGCAGGTGCTGCGCAGCCAGCTGGCCCTGGCCCGGGAGCTGTCGCTGCCGGTGATCATCCACGACCGGGACGCCCACGCCGACACCATGGCCATCGTCCGGAAATTTCCCGGCCTGCGGGGGGTGTTCCACTGCTTCGCCGGGTCCGTGGAAATGGCCCGGGAGCTGGTGGATATGGGGTGGTACCTGTCCTTCAACGGGGCGGCCACCTTCAAAAACGCCCGGAAGGCCCCGGAGGTCATCCGGGCCGTACCCATGGACCGGCTGATGATCGAAACGGACGCCCCCTACCTGACCCCGGTGCCCTACCGGGGCCGCCGCAACGACTCCACCTATGTCCGCCTGGTGGCGGAGAAGATTGCCCAGCTGCGGGACATGACCCCTCAGGAGGTGGAGCAGGCCACCTGGGAAAACGGCTGCCGCTTTTTTGGAATCCCTGCCCATATTTGACCAATTTGTGAATTTTTGAAATTTTCCCAAAATCCCCCTTGCAAAATCCCAATAGTGTGGTATTATAATCAGCGTTAGCACTCCAAGAAGTTGAGTGCTAACGCTGAACTCGTTTTATATTATGTAAAAGATATAAGGAGGAACCAACCATGAAACTGACACCGCTTGCTGATCGCGTCGTGTTGAAGATGACGGAGGCGGAGGAGACCACCAAGGGCGGCATCATCCTCACCGGCTCTGCCAAGGAGAAGCCCTCTGTGGCGGAAGTGATCTCCGTGGGCCCCGGCGGCGTTGTGGACGGCAAGACCGTTACCATGACCGTCAAGCCCGGCGACAAGGTCATCACCGACAAGTATGCCGGCACCAAGGTCACCCTGGAGGACGTGGAGTATATCATCGTCAAGCAGGCTGACATCCTGGCTATCGTTGAGTAAAAAATTCGCTGTCTGTTTTAATTAGGAGGCAATATTATGGCTAAGATTATCAAGCGCGGCGAGGAAGCCCGCAAAGCTCTGGAGTCCGGCGTCAATCAGCTGGCCGATACCGTAAAGATCACCCTGGGCCCCAAGGGCCGCAACGTGGTGCTGGATAAGAAGTTCGGCACTCCCCTGATCACCAACGACGGCGTGTCCATCGCCAAGGAGATCGAGCTGGACGATCCGTTTGAGAACATGGGCGCTCAGCTGGTACGCGAGGTGTCCACCAAGACCAACGACGTGGCCGGCGACGGCACCACCACCGCCACCCTGCTGGCCCAGGCCATGATCCGCGAGGGTCTGAAGAACCTGGCCGCCGGCGCCAACCCCATCGTCATGAAGAAGGGCATGGCCAAGGCCGTGGACGCCGCCGTGGCCGCCATCCGCCAGCAGAGCCAGAAGGTCAACGGCACCGACGACATCGCAAGAGTCGGCACCGTGTCCTCCGGCGACGCCTTCATCGGCAAGCTCATCGCCGAGGCCATGGAGAAGGTCTCCGCCGACGGCGTCATCACCATCGAGGAGTCCAAGACCGCCGAGACCTATTCCGAGGTGGTGGAGGGCATGATGTTCGACCGGGGCTATATCACCCCCTATATGGTCACCGACACCGACAAGATGGAAGCCCTCATCGACGACGCGTATATTCTCATTACCGACAAGAAGATCTCCGTGATCTCCGACATTCTGCCCCTGCTGGAGCAGCTGGTCCAGGCCGGTAAGAAGCTGTTTATCATCGCCGAGGACGTGGAGGGCGAGGCCCTGAGCACCCTGATCGTCAACCGTCTGCGGGGCACCCTGAACGTGGTCTGCGTCAAGGCCCCCGGCTTCGGTGACCGCCGTAAGGAGATGCTCCAGGATATCGCCATCCTCACCGGCGGCCAGGTCATCAGCGAGGAGCTGGGTCTGACCCTGAAGGATGCCACCGTGGATATGCTGGGCCGTGCCCGCCAGGTGAAGGTCACCAAGGAGAACACCATCATCGTCGACGGTATGGGCGACAAGCAGGCCATTGCCGACCGCGTGGCCCAGATCCGCGCCCAGATCGGCAACACCACCAGCGAGTATGACCGCGAGAAGCTCCAGGAGCGGCTGGCCAAGATGGCCGGCGGCGTGGCTGTCATCAAGGTGGGCGCTGCCACCGAGACCGAGATGAAGGAGAAGAAGCTGCGCATCGAGGATGCCCTGAACGCCACCAAGGCCGCCGTTGAGGAAGGCATCGTGGCCGGCGGCGGCACCATCTTCGTCAACATCATCCCCGCCGTCACCGCCCTGCTGGCCAACGTCGAGAGCGACGAGAAGACCGGCGTGCAGATCGTTGCCAAGGCTCTGGAGGAGCCCATCCGCCAGATCGCTGCCAACGCCGGCCTGGACGGCTCCGTGATCCTGGAGAAGGTCCGCACCTCCGGCAAGAACGGCTACGGCTTCGACGCCTATAAGGAGGAGTACTGCGACATGATCGCCAGCGGCATCGTGGATCCCGCCAAGGTCACCCGTTCCGCTCTGGAGAACGCCGCCAGCGTCTCCGGCATGGTGCTGACCACCGAGTCCCTGGTGGCCGACAAGCCCCAGCCCGCAGCTCCCGCAGCCCCCGCTCCCGACATGGGCGGCATGGGCGGCATGTACTAAGAGACACCGCAAAGCCTTGAAATTGCTTGATTTTTTTGAGTGTGCAAAAGCGGATTTACGCCAA
>OLYV01001046.1_pt1 | contig 9352 bp, 13 predicted proteins | sample 1644371 | NCBI WGS metagenome assembly OLYV01 (sample SAMEA103958124, study PRJEB25191) | human gut metagenome | biome: human-associated habitat [ENVO:00009003]; feature: intestine environment [ENVO:2100002]; material: feces | place: Germany | collected 2013/2015 | reverse complement strand
CCGCCATCGGAAAGGAAGATCGTTACGAAAGAAACCCATCAGGGGTGTCTTTCGTAGGTTTTTAAGAGCTTTTCAAGTTCTTAAAAACCGAAAAGACTTTTTTGACAAGCTGCGTATAACACATTCCCCGGCAAAATGTTCATTGGTAAAGAAAATCGAGTCGGATCAAAAATCCGGCATTCGACTGCGTTCCCGCGTTTCGGGAGAAATCCTTGGCAGGTGACCTATCGCTAACTATAATGAGGTTACCGAGAGGTCACCATTGACATAAGCGGTATTCTGACAGTTGGAGATATGAAAAAATGAAAGAATCCATTCTCTACATTCACGGAAAGGGCGGCGCGGCGGATTCTGGATAACCTACTGAGCAATGCCGCCAAATACTCCGATGGCGATCTTTGCGTTTCCCTGACCGATAACGGAGAGATCATCTTTTCCAATCACGCCGGCGGTTTAGACAGCGTGCAGGCCGAGCGCCTTTTTCACCGGTTCTATACCGTGGAAACGGCCCGGCAGTCATCCGGCCTTGGCCTATCCATTGCAAAGCTCCTGACCGAGCGCATGGGCGGCGACATTTCGGCGGAGTACCGGGACAGCATACTGTCTGTTTCGCTCCGTTTTCCGAAAAATCAGCGCGAAATGCGAGGGTGAAAAATTTACGGTTTTTTCGACAGGCTCAAAAAGAAGCATCCGCACACAGCGGATGCTTCAGCTTGTCAAAAAAGTCCTTTTTGACAAGTTGCGTGCGGTTTTTCAGAACTTTTTAAGTTCTGAAAAACCTGTGATTGCAAACGAAAGACACCCCTGATGGGTTTCTTTCGTAACGATCTTCCTTTCCGATGGTGGAAGATTTCCGAGTTTTTCGACAGGCTCGCTTCTCCTTGCACAGTATTTGCACGGTTTTATGAAAAACAGTGCCCTCACTTGTTCCGGTCCACCAGCTGGTCCGCCAGGGCGAACAGGAAATCATGGTCCGGCCACTGGGCCACAGCGTCCTTGGCCTTCCGGGTGCAGGCTTCCACCGCCCGGGCGCAGCCTTCCAGGCCGTCCACGTCCACATAGGTGATCTTGCCCTCCTCCTTGTCGGAGCCGATGGGCTTGCCGAACACCTGCTCATCGCCTACCACGTCCAGCATATCGTCCCGGATCTGGAAGGCCAGGCCCAGCTGATCGGCAAATTCCACCGCCTGGGCCCGCATATCGGCGGGCATATCCGCCGCCACGCAGCCAAGCTCCGCCGCGCCGGAGATCATCACCCCGGTTTTCAGCCGGTACATGGCCTTCAGCTGCTCCTCCGTCTGGATGCCGTACAGGGTGTCCAGCACCTGACCGGCCACCATGCCGTCGGCGCCGCAGGCCCGGGCCAGCACCCGCACCGCCTCTACCCGGCTGCCGTCGGACATACAAGGGGCCTCCGCGATCAGCCGGAAGGCCTCCGGCTGCAAAGCGTCGCCTGCCAGCACCGCCAGGGTCTCGCCGAACTTCTTGTGGGTGGTGGGCTGGCCCCGGCGCAGGTCGTCGTCGTCCATGCAGGGCAGATCGTCATGGATCAGGGAATAGTTGTGCACCAGCTCCAGGGCGCAGGCATAGGGCAATGCCAGATGCCAGTCGATGCCCCCCAGCCGGGCAAACTCCAGGGTCAGCACCGGGCGGATGCGCTTGCCGCCGCCCAGAATGCTGTACCGCATGGCCTCCTGCAGGCGGCCATAGGGCTTGTCCTGGCTGAAAAGCCCCTCCAGATAATGCTCGATGGCCTGCTGATAGGCCGCATATTGCTGCTTGAATTTCATGGTCATTCCTCGCTTACAAATTCGTTTTCGATAGGCGCGCCGTCCGGGCCCTTCATCAGCCGCACCACCTGCTGCTCGGCCTTGTCCAGCTCCGTGCGGCAGGCCGCCGCCAGCCTGGTCCCCTCCTCGAACAGGGACAGGGACTGGCTCAGCTGGGCGTCGCCCTTTTCCAGCAGCGCCACAATCTCCTCCAGCCGGGCCATGTTCTCCTCAAAGGTTTTCTTTGCCATGGGTCTCCTCCCCTTCTACTTCCTCCACCCGGCAGCTCAGGGACCCCTGGGCCAGGCGAAGCTCGATTCTGTCGCCGGGCCGCACCTGGTCGCTGCTGCGCAGAATGCCGCCCTCCTCCGTCCGGGCCATGGCATAGCCCCGGCCCAGCACCTTCAGCGGGCTCAGGGCGTCCAGCTTGGCCACGGTCCCGGCAAACCGCCGGGCCTCCCGGTCCCAATGGGTCCGGGCCGCCGATGTCATCTTGTCCTGCATATAATCCAGCTGGAGCCGCCGGTCCTGGACAAAGGCCAGGGGGTCCGTCAGCACCCGCTTTTCCGCCAGGGCCTTCAGCCGCCGCTCCTCCCGCTCCAGGCGGTGCAGCACGCTCTGGGCCATGCCGTTCTCCGTCCCCCGCAGATACCGCAGCAGCTCCGACATATCCGGCACAGCGATCTCCGCGGCGTTGCTGGGGGTGGACGCCCGCCGGTCCGCCACATAGTCGGAGATGGTCACGTCCGGCTCGTGGCCCACGGCGGAGATCACCGGGATCTCCGATGCATAGATGGCTCGGGCCACCCGCTCGTCGTTGAAGGCCCACAGGTCCTCCATGGAGCCGCCGCCCCGGCCGGTGATCAGCACGTCCCCCAGCTTCCAGCGGTTGGCGTACCGGATGGCCCCCACGATCTCCGGCGGGGCCTCCGCCCCCTGGACCCGCACCGGCAGCAGCAGCACCCTGGCGATGGGATAGCGCCGCCGCAGAATGCGGATCATGTCGTGGACCGCCGCCCCGGCGCCGCTGGTAACGATGGCGATCCGCTGGGGATACGGCGGCAGGGGCTTTTTATGGGCGGGGTCAAACAGTCCCTCCTGCTGGAGCTTCTGCTTCAGCTGCTCAAAGGCCACATACAGGTCCCCCACCCCGTCCGGGGACAGCTGGGTGCAGTACAGCTGATATGCACCGTCCCGGGGGAACACGCTGATCCGGCCGAACACCACCGCCTGCATGCCGTTTTCCGGCCGGAACCGCAGCTTCATGGCGCTGCTTTTGAACATCACGCACCGCAGGGCGCTCTGTCCGTCCTTCAGGGTGAAGTAGTGGTGGCCGGAGGGATAGATCTTATAGTTGGACAGCTCGCCCCGGATGTAAAGTCCCGACAGCTGGGGCGTGCCGTCGATCAGGTCCTTGATCAGTCCGTTGACCTCGGACACGGCGTAAATATGGTCCACCGGCGGCTCTCCTCCTTTCGCACGGCATCAAAAACAAGGCAGGGCTGCCGCGCCCTGCCTGGTGTGGGTCATTCCTTCACTTCCGCCCGCAGGAAGCTGCCCAGGATGCCGTTGATGAACTTCACCACCTCCGGGGACTCATAGCCCTTGGCGATGTTCACCGCCTCGCTGATGGCCACGCCGTGGGGGATATCCGGCATATAGAGGATCTCGAACATGGCCACCCGCATGATGGCGGAGGCCACCAGGGAGATGCGCTCAAAGCGCCAGCCCTTGGCGTACTGCTCTATGTAGGTGTCCAGCTCCGCCGCATGCTGGGCCACGCCCGTGACCAGACGGCGGATGTATTTCTCCTGCTTGTCGTTGGGGGTGTCGGCATACAGGCCGCACTCCTCCGCCCGGGCGGCAAAATTCTCCCGGGAAAGCTGCCGGTCCAGGAACTCCTGAACGGGCAGGTCCGTAAAGCTCAGCTCATACGCCAGATGGGTGGCGATCTCCCGTGCCGTATTCCGCGTCATAGTCGTAAATTCCTTTTTTCTCTCTGGATTTGGCCGGCTCAGTCGAAGCTGATGCCGCCCACGTGAACGTTCACCGCGTTGACCTGGAAGCCGGTCATGCCCTCCAGGGCGGCGAACACGCTGCTCTGGACCTTCTGGGCCACCTCGGACACGGCGCAGCCGTACCGCAGCAGGATGAACAGGTTCACCACGATGCCCTCGCCGTCCATCTCCACCCGGATGCCCTTGGCGGTCATCTTCTTGCCGGTGACATAGTCGGTGACGTTGGCGTTCATCAGACCGCCCACGCCCTCCACCTCCAGGCAGGCGGAGGTGGCGATAGAGGCCACCACGTCCTCAGAGATCTGGATGGTACCCATGCTCTCCTGATGGGTCATGTATTCTTTATTATCAGCCATAGCTTGCAAAACTCCTCATTTGTATTCTCAATAGAGTCCCAATATAAGAGTAGTATACCATTTCTCCCCGGGAATTACAACTGTTAATTTGCCTCCATGATCTTGATCTGTTCGGCGGTATAGTCCGTCTCGCTGATGACGATGTCCTTGATGCGGGCGGCGTCGGTGGCGGTCAGGCCGCCCTCCGGCGGAGCCACCACCACGCTGACGCTTTCGGCTCCCATGAATACCACGCAGTCGGCATAGCCCTTGGCCGTCACCAGGCTCTCGATCTGGGACTCCGCCACGGTGTAGGCAGCCAGCACCTGCAGGGTCTGGGATGCCTCGTTGAGGACGCTCTGCTCGGCGTTTTCATCACTCTCCGCCTCCTTGAGCATGCTGATGGCGTTGTCCCGGGCCTGCTTGCGGCTGAGCCGGGCCGTGGCAAAATAGTCGTCCTCCGCCGGGGCGGCGGTTGGCTCCGTTCCCTTCTCCCCGTCCTGGGAGCTGACCAGAGTGGTCTGACCCAGGGTCTTTCCGGCATTTTTCTGGATATTGTCAGTGTAGCGCCAGTTCATGTACACCGCCGCGCACACCAGCAGCAGCACGGCCGCCGCCACCGCCGGCTTCTTCCATCTTTTCTTCATGTCCGTCCCTCCTGTCATGAATTCCATTGCACCACCGTGATGCGGTCGGCGGGAAGGCCCGTCAGCGCCGCCACCGCCTCCGTCACCGCCAGCCGGACGCCGCCGCTGCCTGCCCCCTGGCACACCACCACGGCCCCCAGATACACCGGATACGTCTCCCGGGTCACCACCACGTCCTGATACCCGCTGCCCCGGTTCAGCGTCACCGGCTCCCGCTGGCGGCGCAGCTCGCCGTCCCGGTCCGTGTCGTCCGCGTCCTCCGCCAGCTCCAGCTCCGGCCCGTTTTTCAGCGTCAGCATCACCTGCACCCGGCCCACGCCGTCCATCCGGCCCAGCAGTTCCGCCATCCGCCGTTCCGTGTCCTCCAGGGAGAAGCTCCCGCCGCCCTCCTGGGTTTGGGCGTCGGATTTCTTCCCCGGCAGCAGCATCAGCGCCAACCCCGCCAGCACCACCAGGCCCACATATTTGTACTTCTTCCATAAATTTCCAATGTTCCACTTTTTCATACGCTCCTTACCCCAGCCAGTGCTGCTCTGACGGCGGAATGCCCAGGTCCTCCTCCAGGATGGCGGACAAGGCCCGGTTTTCCGCCATGTCCAGCGTCACGCTGCCCGGGGATGGCAGCTCAGCCCCAGCTGCGCCGCTTTTTCCGATATATATGCAGCCGTCCGCTGCCGTATGCCAAGCTCCAGCTGGGCCTGGCCCTCCCGGCGGTAGGTTTCGGCCTGCTGCTCCATGTCCCGGCTCAGGTCCTCATACCGCACCGCCAGGTCCGACAGGTCCAGCCCCGCCGCCGGACCCAGCACCGCCAGCAGCAGGATCAGCCCCCCGGCGGCCTTGGCGGCAGCCCGCACCGCCCCCTTGGGCAAAAGCGCATACAGAAGACTCAGCCCCATAGCCGCCGCCAGAATCCCCAGCAGCCACTGCCGGATCCCGTCCATCATCCGGTAACCACCCCCAGTGCCGACGAAATGGAAATCAGCAGCAGCAGGCCGCAGGCCCCGGTCATGCCGAAGATCAGGCCAAAGGCCCCGCCCAAGGCATCGATGAGCCCCGTCAGCTGCTCCGCCCCTAAAATACCCGCCAGAAACGCCGCCGCCTTATACACCAGATATTGCACCCCCAGCCGCACCAGCGGTAGCAGGCACACCGCCAGCACCGCCAGCAGTCCCGCCGCGCCCACGGTATTTTTCACCGCCCCGGCCCCGGCCAGAACGCTGTCCGCCGCGTCGGCCAGGATGCTGCCCACCACCGGCAGCACCCCCACGGCGCTGCGGGCCAATCGGGCCGTCACGGTGTCGGCGGAGCCTGCCGCCGCCCCGGATACCGTCAGATACAGGGTGAACAGGGCCAGCGCCCCGGTCAGCAGCCACACGGTGCCCTTGCGGATGGCCCGGCTGATCCCCGCCAGCCGCCGTCCCGGCAGCATGGCGTCCGCCGCCGCGGCGGCCACATAGAAATACACCAGCGGCAGCAGCAGCCCCCGGATCAGCGACAGCAGCAGGTCCACAAAGAAGATGGTGGCCACCTGCCGGACGCTGGCGGAGACGATGCCCCCGCTGGCGGCCACGGCGGCGGACAGGGTGGGCAGCAGCGCCTTGGAAAAGGTGTTCAGCTCCTCCACCGTCTCCTGGCCCAGGCCCATCATGGTTTTCACGCTGCCCGCCGCCGCCAGGGTAATGGCCAGCGCCCCGGCCATGGGCACAAAGTGCACCTTGCCCCCGGCGGCGTCCATGCACTCCTCCGTCAGGGCGCACAGCACCGCCGCCGCCAGCAGCACCACCCCGCCGCCGATGCTCTGCCGGACCGCCTCCTCCACATAGCCCAAGGCCCGGTCCCACAGACGGGACAGCCCCTCCGACAGGGACGCCGGGTCCTCCAGTTCCTCCGTGATCTCCTCCGCCGCAGCCGGCAGGGCGTCCCGCACCTCCCGGGGAAGCTCCGCCCCCCAGGCCGGCGCCACCAGCCACCATGCCAGCAGCAAAATCACCATACTCTTCCTCATACCAGTGTCCTCAACAGCTCCCATGCCGCCCGGACCAGCGGCAGGGACACCAGCACCGCCCCGAAGGCCCCTGCCGTATCCAGCACCGCCGCCATGGCCCCCTGGCCCGCGTCCCGGCATATCTCGCCGCCCAGCCGGGACACCAGGGCGATGCCCAGGGTCTTTACCAGCGGCGTGAACAGCCCCTCCGGCAGTCCTCCGGCGGCGGCCAGCTCCTCCAGCATATCCAGCACCTCCGCCAGCCCCCGCAGCAGCAGGACCCCCACCACCGCGCACACCGCCAGTCCCAGCACCGCCGCCGTTTCCGGGCTGTGCTGCCGCAGCACTGCCCCCAGTATCGCCGCCGCCAGGCACACGGCGGCTATCTGCACCACCGTCTCCATGGCTACAGTCCGAACAGGGACTTCACCAGCTGGAACAGGTCGCTGATCTGCCGCACCAGCATCATCATGACCACCACCAGCCCCGCCAGGGTGGTCATCATGGCCTGCTCCTCCCGGCCGCTGCGCACCAGCAGCTGGTTCAGCACCGCCACCAGAATGCCCACGGCGGCTATTTTGAAAATCAGATCCACATCCATGTGTCGTCCTCTATATCAGTAAGATGATGAACAGCCCCGCCCCGGACAGGGCCGCCGCCCACAAAAGCCGCTCCCGCTGGCGGCTGTCCCGGCGGCGGCGGTCCGCCAGCTCGATCCGCTCCTCGTCGCCGGTAAGCTCCGTGTCCCGGAGGATCCCGGCGGCCTCCGGCGGCGTCAGCTCCCGGAAGCCGTCCTCCCAGGCGTCCTGAAGGGGCTGTCCCCTTTCCAGGCCCCAAAGCACCCTGGCAAAGCACCCGCCGCACAGGGCCCGCCGGGCCTGCCGCTCCAGCAGCCGGGGCATGGGCCGCCGCAGGCTGCGGATCTCCGCTGCCATCTCCCCCAGGGCCGCCGCCAGTTCCGCCGCCCGGTCCGTCTCCCGCCGCCGGGCCTGTATCTCGCCCCGGCACCACAGGGCCGTCCCCAGCAGCACCAGCCCCCCGCCCAGGAGCTTCCCTACCACAATTCCTCCACGATGTACTGCCGCTGCTCCCCCTCCCGGCGGATGGTAACGGCCTTTTCAAACACCTTCGCCTTCAGCAGCTGGGAAAACAGGGGCCTGCGTCCCAGCTCCTGGCGGCCGTCGGCGTGGATGGTGGCCAGAAACCGCACCCCGCAGTGGGCCGCCGCCGCCATGGCGGCGATGTCCTCCCGGACGGTGATCTCGTCCACGGCGATGACCTGGGGATTGGCCGCCCGTAGCAGAATGGGGATCCCCACCGCCTTGGGGCAGGCGTCCAGCACGTCCGTGTGCCGCCCCACCGCCATCTGGGGCACACCCTGATACATGACGGCGATCTCCCCCCGCTCGTCCACCACGGAGACCCGGTGCTCCGGCAGTCCGCCCACTCCGTCGGACAGGCCCCGGATCAGGTCCCGCAGCAGGGTGGTTTTTCCAAGCCCCGGGGGAGACAGCAGCACCGTGCTGCAGAACTGCCCGTCCCGGAACAGCTGGGCCAGCACCTCGTCCCCCAGGCCCGGCTGCTCCCGGCCGATGCGCACCGTCACCGACGAGATATCCCGCAGGTTGGTGTTGACCCCCTCCCGCAGCACCGCCGTGCCGCACACGCCCACCCGGAAGCCGCCCCGGGCGGTGAGATAGCCCCGGCTCAGGGTCTCCCCGGCGGCATACCGGGAATAATCCGTCACCGCGTCGCACAGCTGCTCCAGGTCCGTCTGGGTCACGGTGGGGCTCTGTCCCCCCTGGCCCGGCGTTATCTCCCCCTCCGGCAGCAGCACCGACAGACAGTGCCCCGCCCGCAGCCGGAATTCCTCCGCCCGTCTCTTGTCCGTCTCCGGCAGTTCCATGGCGATCCGCCGCAAGCGGCTGGGCAGGATGGCCGCCGCCAGTTCATAGCGCGTCTCACATTCTCTTCGTTCCAAGGGTCGTCCCTCCTTTTGTTGTTGCTCCAGTGTATGACGGCCCCCGCCCGGATATGCCAGATGAAAAAAGCGTGGGTCCCCTATTTTTCACCTTATGGAAGCCTCCGCATAGACTGGATTGAAGGAAATTCCCTTCGCTACATCGTTTAGGAGGTAACACAATGCCTGAGAAAGTCATGCCCGGCCCCGTGGAGGGTACCGGCGGCATCCGTGAGGCGGTTTGCGTCCATACACGTAAGATCTATGATTCCTGCCGGGATAAGGACTGCATCGAGGACCTGCGGTTCTATCCGAAGCTCCAGTATGTGGACGTCATCAATCACGCCCTCTCCGTCAAGGGCGGGTCTGCGGACCTGCTGTATGTCTATGTGGATGTGGAGCCGGTCAATTTCAATCGGGGTTTCTACACGGTGGATATGCGGTTTTTCTACAACGTGACCCTGCAAGCCTATACCAGTTGTCCCGCGCCGGTGACGGTGGAGGGCCTGTGCGTCTTTGACAAGCGGGCCATCCTGTTCGGCAGCGAGGGCAGCGCCAAGATCTTCTCCTCCAAGTTCCGCTCCGGGGAGCCGGATATCCCCATGCTGCGCCGGTCCAATTTACCTGAGGCGGTTGTGG
>OLYV01001042.1_pt1 | contig 9386 bp, 10 predicted proteins | sample 1644371 | NCBI WGS metagenome assembly OLYV01 (sample SAMEA103958124, study PRJEB25191) | human gut metagenome | biome: human-associated habitat [ENVO:00009003]; feature: intestine environment [ENVO:2100002]; material: feces | place: Germany | collected 2013/2015 | reverse complement strand
GTCTGATTAAAAATCGCTACGATGAGGCAAATTCTGAATTGACAGGAACATTGTCATCATTGGATGCACTGGTCGAAAATGTTCCGGCACCGCAGGCAGATACAGATTACATAGAATATTTTTGTGGCGAGGATAGCGAAAGTGATGAGAAGACTGCTCGGAGGGATACTCTTTATGGGCTGACAGCGTCTCTTTCTCGTTCTTTTGCAAATTGTTGCGATCGACTTGTATCAGATTATGGATATACAGAGGAGGATGTCGAGCATCTGCGCAGAGAGATTTCAGGATATAACAAAATCAAGGAAATGATTAAACTGGCAAGTTGCGATTATATTGATTTGAAGCCTTATGAGGCAGACATGCGCTATATTCTTGATACCTATATTCGTGCAGAGGAAACCAAGGTGGTCAGTGAGCTTGGGAATATGTCCATTGTTGAATTATTGCTTCAGGGCAAGACCACTACACCTGCTGATTTGGTAAAAGACCTCCCAGGAGATAATGAGGCAAAGGCAGAGACCATTGACAATAACCTGCAGCATGAAATCGTCAAGAAGATGAGTTCGAATCCCGTGTATTATGGCAAGCTGTCAGAAATGCTGAAGAAAATCATCATGCAGCGAAAAGTGGCAGCGATGAGCTACCAGGAATATTTGAAACAGGTCGTGGAAATGGCTGAGGCAATCCTTCATCCGGAAGATAATGGAGATTATCCGGATGAAGTGAAGAATAGTGCGGCCAGACGAGCGCTGTTTGATTACTTTGAGGAGGATTTGGAGTTGACCGTTGACGTAGATGGAGCTATTCGCATCGCAATACGACCAGCATGGAAGAAAAATCGGCAGAAACAGCAGAAAATTAGACTTGCTATTTATGAAAAGTTATTGCTTCATAGCTATAGCAAAGACAAAGCTGAAGAGGAAACTAATCAGGTTTTCGATATAGCACAGAGGCAGGAAGAATATGATGCGTAGTGAAAATTTATTGATTGGTGAACTAACAATTGAGGTGACTCGGAAAAAGAATCTGAAGAATCTGTATATTCGAGTGAAACCGCCAGAAGGTGATATTACGGTGAGTGCCCCAACAGGGATTACAATGGATGAAGTCAAGCTGTTTGTATTGGGAAAACTCCCGGAAATTACCAAGGTGCGTGATAGGATGCTGTCACAGGAGAGGCAAAGCAAACGAGAGTATGTATCTGGGGAGTCATTATTTGTGGGGAAAACCATATCGCCTACAGGTGATATATGAAGGCAAGCAGCGAAAGATTGTGAGAACACCCACTAAAATAATAATGACAGTGCCTGAAGGCACAAGCATTGACTCCAGAGAAAAACTATTTATTGAATGGTATCGACAGGAACTGAAGCGTGTGCTTGAGTCTGTGGTTTCTCAGTGTGAAAAAAAGACAGGTGTTCATGCAAATGAATTCCGTGTAAAAAATATGAGAACCAGATGGGGTACCTGTAACATTGATAAACGCAGGATATGGATCAATCTTCAGCTTGCCAAGAAACCAGCAGAATGCTTGGAATATGTGGTCATCCATGAATTGGTGCATCTGTTGGAAAAGAATCATACACACAGGTTCCGGGCATTGGTAGAGGAATATTGTCCTACCTGGCAGGAGGCAAAAAAACTATTGTCGACCATGCCGCTTGATTATATGGAAAAAGGAGATACGGATATCGATGATGAATAGACCAACATTCAGTGATGTTTATGATATTAACCCTAAGACAGGGGCATTGATCTTAGGGAAGAATCGGCTGGATGATTATGCTACCAAGTTCCTGAATAAATATTGCAAAAAAGCACTGGATACACCTATGCCACTTCCAGTAAATGAAATTCTGAAAACGATGAAGCTGACAGTAATGGAGGCTTCACTATCCAGAAATATGGATATTTTTGGTTGCTGCCTTCTATTGGACAGTGAGGTAGAGGTGTTTGATCGAGAAGAAGGAACATCATCATTGGTTTTTTATCCTGCGGGGACAGTATTGCTTGATCCGGCTTCAGAGGAGATGTACGGAGAAGGTGCAAAACGAAATACACTTATTCACGAGGCACTCCATTGGGAAAAGGATAAAACTTATTTTGAGATTCTGAAAGTTAAAAACGCTTTGGTTGCGGAAAAGTTATATCCGATTATGTGTCGGCACACTGAAACCTTTTATGAGCCACCAGAGGGAAAGAAAACGAAGGAAAATGAAGTCAGATGGTTGGAGTGGCAAGCACACAGACTGGCACCGCGGATATTAATGCCAGTCAAAATGTTCAGAAAAAAAGCATTAGACCTGCTCGAAGTTTACCGTGAACCTCAAAATGATATTTATCCATCTTGCGATAGACTTATTGAGGATTTGAGCGATTTCTTCATTGTATCTCGATCCTCCGTCAAATATCGTCTGACAGAGGTGGGATTAATAGATGAAATCTGCAAACTCGAAGATTACGATGCTGTGTTTGCGGATATTCATGAAAGCAAGGAATTTGTCGCACTAACACCTGTAGAAGCTTACCAGTTGTTAGAAAGTAGTTCTTTGCTGCAGGATTGGGTACAGGGTGGCAGGTTTGTTTTTGCTGACGGTTATTTTGTATTAGCTGATGCAAAATATATTGTGGCAAAAACGGACGGATTGCATCTGACGGCAAAAGCAAAGAAAAGTTTACAGCAGTGCGTGATTAACATACGCGAAAAGAACTATATAGTCTATCAAAATTTTAATAAAGACTTAACAGGTTGTGCTTTCCTTTGTCGTACAGTAGGGATTGATCAGCGTATACTGATTTTTCACCCAGATTATCAAACGAATTTTAAATATGAAGAGGATGACGCATATGTTGCTGCACTTGATGCAATTTTGGAATATGATGAGGATGAAGAAATTGAGTTGCTAAAAATGCTTGCTGATCCAAGAACAACATTATGCCAGTGCTTATGGTTTTTGATGGAAAAAAGAAAATGGAAATATCCGGATAAATTTTCTGAAGAAACAGGCCTACATAAAAATTATCATGGAAAAATAAAGAACGATAAGTATAATAATATGGGAAAAGATGTTTTGATGGCAATCTGTGTGGCTTTAAGATTGAAATTGCGCTTAATTGAAAAGATTTTTGATAAGTCCTCTCAGAAGTTAAATGAATATCAAGAACCAGATAGAACATATATACATATTTTAGAGAATTTTCCCTGTATATCATTAGATGATTTCAATGGATTTTTAAGAGTGAAAAACTTAAAAGAGCTTGGCACGACTATAAAAGAATGAGTAAAAAATTGATAACTTATTAAGTTAGTTTTGGACCCCGAAATGGGGTCCTTTTTTGTGACAAAATTTAAAAAAGACTGATTTTACGGCGATTTGTGACCAACTCAACGAGTTGGTCACGAAAATTTCAAATCCGCGATAATAGAGACATCAGTTGAGAAAGCCTCAGCTGTAGAAATAAATCTCAATTGTCCGAGATGGCCATTAGGACGATGGGATGCATAAGAGTTCCAAACACAGCAATAAAAGCTGTGTTTGAAGCGAAGATGCACCCACCGTTGCTTTTGTGCGCCTATTTTGGCAAATCAGAGCCTGTGGTTCATCTTCACCCACAGGCTCTTTTTGTGTCCCACCGTCCTCCATTCGGACAGAAAGGACACTGCAATGAAGAATGAAACAAAGAAACACAAAAGTGGATTCAATCCGAACCGGGGCTGTTATTTTACCGCGGACGGTAAATATTACTGCTATGAACGCTGGGACGATGAGAACAAGTGCATCATTACTCAGAAGTTGGAGATCGGTAAGGGCTTGTCGCTTGAACTGCCTATCATGCTTGATGAGTCTGACCACGACATGAATTTGCAGGATCGCTATGAGAGCGAACCGCACGATCCAATGTTTGATGCAAAAGTAGCAAATTACATGGCAAAGAATTCTATGGAAAGAGGTGACTATAGGGAAGAACGAGCGAAAAAGGCAGTAAAAAAGTATGGAAAAACATTATGGCATTATACAGATATAAATGCACTATGTGGGATTATTGGCAAGAGAGAGATTTGGTTTGGCAGTTCAGAATATATGAATGATCGAGAGGAATTAATAGGGTTTATTAACGATCTGGAAAAAGAAGTATATGCATGCATTGATTCAGCTAATAAGGGAAAAGCCAATGAAGTTTTTTCACAAATCAAAAATAGAATGCAAAAAGAATATCCATATATTTTTTGCGTTTCAAAAGCACGTAATGATGCGGCACAATGGGATAGATATGCACAAGGCGGTCAAGGAGTAGCGATTGTATTTAATACAGAAACGTTATTTAAGCTTATTTTTTACAATCAGATCATTATGAATGAAGAATATTATGGTTATTGTGCCAAGCAACATAAAATGAAAGAACTGTTACGAGATTATATTCAATATGATAAAATGGACGATTTTTCAAATTTAAACGGTTTGATTGATGATTTGTTGCTATGTGCAATGTTTCATAAGCATGAAAGTTTTTCGTCGGAGCAAGAAGTTAGAATTTCTCCACTTTTTGTTAATGAAAATGATAAGCATCTTCAATGTAAAGTACATAATACTATTAGGCAGATATATATTTTGAATTTAGCAGAATTGTGTGAAAAAGAAGGAATAGACTTTGAAGATTTATTTGACTCTATTGTTATTGGACCTACATCAAAACAAACCATAAGAGATTTACAGATTTATTGTAAAAATAATGGGTTGTTGAAACTTGCAAACAAAGTGAAGAAATCAGATTGTCCATTAAGATAAGGGCAAATAAGATGTGCATATATTTAAGGAGCATAGAAAACAAGGCAGATTACTCTAAGTGGGATAAGCTGCCTTGTTTTTGGGAAGTTAGTTTATAATTTCGGATTTCTCCGTCTCAGCTTCCGATGTTCTTTTGCCGGCTTAGAACGGGAAAAAATTTCTTTTAATGTCTGCTTTTCTTCCACAGAAAGTTGAGTGACTTTCATTTCCAGATTTTTGCAGAAAAGAAGCAAAAGACCATTTATATAAGCATCATTTGATGACTCTGTATCGTCATCTGCGGTAGTAGGTATTTGAGATGCAAAGTCATCAATGATATTTTTGACCATACTTTGATAGTCAATGTCGCTGGCGGTATTGCTATCTTTCATATGAGCATTTCTCAGGTCAGAGACAATTGGCTTTAAGTCTGCCGACAGAATATTCATATAATATTGCTCTGACTCAATGTGTGAATTATCAAATACACTTGCAAATGTATCGGTGGAATCGGCACCAAGCTCTGTTAATTTGCATCTCATCACATCAAGAAAAGCATTCGCTATCTGTATTCCCTTATCGTTAAATCCATCAATATAGATTTCCAGGTCAGTCATAAATTTTTTAAAATTTTCATGGGTAAGTAATTCGGATAATAATCTTGGATTATATTTTTCGTCAGTCAATATTTGGACGGAATCGTCATTCAGGTGCAGATCAGATACTGACTGATTTTTATGTTTCCGTAATTCTGTCCGGCAAAGAAGATAATCTGTGCTTACGTTATAAAAATTTGCAAGCGTTATAAGATTGCCGAGTGACATATCTATATTTTCATCTTTTTCATAATTGCCAAGCGTGGAGCTAGGGATACTGGTAGCATCGGATAACTCTTGCAACGACATCCTTTTTTCTAAGACTCTTAAATCTTTCAGTCTTTCTGGTATGGTAAGTTTTGTATGCATAGTATGTTCCTCGTTTTTAAAGATACAGATAGATTACCATGATATTGCCATGAGATAAAGAGAAATTCTTTTCCTGTCTTGTCCCGGATGTTGGAAAAATTTATAAAAACAAAATTTTTCCGGCATCTTGGATATACCGAATCGGCATAGAAAATCTGAGAAAATAATTTCATAAACCGGGAAGGAAGGGGTGAAAAATTTATGAAATGTTGGAAATACATCAGTATGACAAAGCCGATAGGCGTAGCTCCGTGAAAATTTATTTTCACGGTTTCAGGGGATTGGGAGATTGTCCCAACAAGCTAAAAATGCATTTTGTGTGTACAAATGCACTGCTTGCCAAGTAGTGAAATTAGGAATGAAAGAGAGGATAAGACAATGGAAAATGTAACTTTTGATTATAAGTTTTACAGGATACCTAAGAGATTTTTTAAGGAAGACATGTTCAGAGACATGACGAATGCGGCAAAGGTATTATATGGAATACTTCTGGATCGCAAGTGCTTGTCAGATTCCAATGGAGACGCATGGCGTGATGAATATGGAATTACCTATATCATTTTCACAATCGAAGAAATTATGAATCTGATGAACCTGGGGAATAAGAAGGTTAACAAAATGTTTAAGGAGCTGGAGGAGCATGGCTTGATTTACCGAAGACACCAGGGCTTGGGAAGACCGAATAAGATTTATTTTTATGATTTGCTTAAAGCAGATAATTCAAATTGGCTGCCAAAACAAATTATGTTCGGAAAGGGGAGCAACAATGAGAAAGAAGTATTATGAAGATGTAAAAGAGAATGCTGCCTTTGAGAGATGTGCAGATGTAATAACATCCCTGATTCTAAAATATGGACCGGCTTTAAAACAAAAATGGGATCTAAACGAGTGGATTAGGAATATTCAGGCAGAGAGTCTATTGAAAGACATAGCTTGCAAAAGATATCAGCGGTATTTTATTTGCATGATGAATATGAAAAGTGTTCCTATATGACAAAATCAAATTGACTAATTCTGATTAGCAATATATAATACAGACAAAACGAAAATGACATGAACGGAGGGACAAAGAAGTGGAGAAGGTTATAACACTTGAGGAAGCATTAAAAAGAATTGAAGAATTAGAAAATGAAAACACTGAGTTACGTGAAGAATTGGAATATTATAAAAATCGTAAATTAAGCGGAAGGCAGAAGCACAATGCAAAATGGATGGCAATCTACAATGATTTTGTTGATTGCTATGAGAACGGCATGGCTATGATAGAGATTGCAAAACGAAATAATGTCAGCGAGAGGACGATATACAGGTATAAGGCGTATTATGACAAGATGAGGAACACAAAGGAGAATGTGATAGAGTAATTGAAGAAATTAATAGTAAAAAACATATTGCTGGCGTCAGCAATATGTTCATAAGAGGAAATTTGAATGGAAAAGAGAATAATTGAATTGTACAGAAGAAAATTTGATGATATCCGACATGAAGCGGATGGCATTGAGTATTGGTATGCAAGAGAACTAATGAAATTATTGGATTATGTTCAATGGAGAAATTTTGATAATGCAATAAATAAAGCAATGATTTCATGTGAGAATAATGGAAACGTAGCAGAAGATCATTTTTCAAGAATTAACAATACAATTGAAGTTGGAAACGGTGCACTTCGTGAAGTTGAGGATTATATGCTTACTCGTTATGCATGTTATCTTATTGCTGAAAATGGAGATCCACGAAAGGAGCAGATTGCTTTTGCACAAAGCTATTTTGCGGTTCAGACTAGAAAACAGGAATTGATTGAAGAAAGGATTTCTTATATCGAAAGAACAGAGGCAAGAGGAAAATTAAGGGAATCGGAAAAAAGATTGTCTCAAAATATTTATGAACGTGGAGTAGATGATGCTGGATTTGGTCGTATCCGGTCTAAAGGAGATCAGGCTTTATTTGGTGGATTTACCACGAAACAGATGAAAGAACGTTTGGGAGTACAGGATAAAAGACCACTTGCGGATTTCCTGCCAACACTTACCATTGCTGCAAAAAATCTTGCAACTGAAATGACAAATTATAATGTTGAAGAAAAGGATTTGCAAGGAGAATTTGCAATCACTGTTGAACATGTGGAAAATAATACTTCTGTTAGAGACATGCTTGGACAAAGAGGAATTAAACCAGAAAATTTACCGGCATCGGAAGATATTAAGAAATTGGAACGTAGAGTGAAGAGAGAAGAGAAAAAGCTTGCAGAGCAGTCTGGAAAGTTGACAAATGAATAATACAGGAGTGTGAGACTATTGAAGAAGAAAACAAGATGTTACATATATACTCGTGTGTCTACAGCCATTCAGGTTGATGGATACAGCCTGGATGCACAGAAAGACAAGCTAAGAAAATATGCAGAATTTCAAGATATGGAGATTGTTGGAGAATATTCTGATGAAGGGCATTCCGGCAAGAATATAAAAGGTCGTCAGGAATTTATGCGGATGCTGAATGATATTGAAGATGGCAAGGACGGAGTTGATTTCGTCCTTGTATTCAAATTGTCACGATTTGGCAGAAATGCTGCAGATGTGCTCAGCTCTTTACAACTTATGCAGGATTATGGTGTCAATCTTATCTGTGTAGAAGATGGAATTGACAGCTCAAAAGAAGCCGGTAAACTACTTATATCTATTATTGCTGCTGTAGCAGAGATGGAACGTGAGAACATAAGAGTACAGACGATGGCAGGACGTGAGCAAAAAGCCAGAGAAGGGAAATGGAACGGTGGATTTGCACCTTATGGATATAAGCTGGAAAATGGAGAACTTGTCATTGCAGAGGATGAAGTGGAAATTATTCAAATGATTTTTGATCGGTATATTCATACTAATGATGGAATTAATGGCGTTGCCAATTATTTGAATAATCATGGTTATACAAAGAAATTACGTCAAAACGGAACAATCCCAGGTTTCTCATCAAGTTTTATCAAAAAGATTATTGATAACCCAGTGTATATGGGGAAGATAGCATACGGACGTAGGCGCACCGAAAAGAAAACAGGAACCCGTAATGAAACGCATGTAGTGGAACAATCGGAGTTCCCTGTATATGAGGGAATCCATGAAGCTATTATTTCTGAAGAGGACTGGAATCTTGCACAGGAGAAACGCTCTAAAAATAATTACAGAAGAGAAAAGATTCATGATCCGGAGCATGCACATATTTTGTCAGGAATATTGAAATGTCCATGTTGTGGAAAAGGAATGTATGGCAACATTGCAAAAGCAGGGCGGAAAGATAAGAAAACCAGATATTACTACTATTGCAAGAATACAGTAAATGCCACAGGACATAAATGCACTTTTCGATGTAACATTGAACAGTCTCAAATTGATGATGTGCTTGCAAAATTGATTACGGCAATGACTAGGGAAGGAAAATTCAAGGATGCCATTCAAGACAGAATCGGGGCAACAGTTGATACTTCTGATTTGGAAAAGCAGTTATCTGTATTAAACGCAAATCTCCATCAGGCAGAGACAATTAAAACACGTCTTGAACAGCAGATGGATAATCTGGATGTTACAGATATTCATTACGATAAAAAAATTGCTGACTTGAAAAAGTAAATTCCAGTGCAGGGGTAAATTCCACCACGCTTTAAAAT
>OLYV01001018.1_pt1 | contig 9559 bp, 10 predicted proteins | sample 1644371 | NCBI WGS metagenome assembly OLYV01 (sample SAMEA103958124, study PRJEB25191) | human gut metagenome | biome: human-associated habitat [ENVO:00009003]; feature: intestine environment [ENVO:2100002]; material: feces | place: Germany | collected 2013/2015 | reverse complement strand
ACGGCCCGCATCGCCGAACTGCAGGGCAAGTGTGTCGATCTGGAGACCAAAATCGCCGATCAGTACGACCGTATCAACGCCATCAAGCTCGACAAGGCCGTATTCGAGGCTACTATGACACAGTTTACCTCCATACAGTACGACCTGCGCGAGATGCGGGCCGACATCAAGGAACTGCTTAAAAACAAACAGTAAAATGAAAAACGTTACGGACAGAGTGAGGGTCGTCCCCTCCGTAGAATTGAGCGACATGCGGCTTTCGGGCCTGGCAGGGCGTTGCGGCACGGTGACCGAGCAGGTGCTGGCCGTTCCCGGCCGGCTGATCGGCTGTATGGTGCTGCTCGACAAGCCTTTCCAGAATGAGCACCTGTGGTTCATACCCCAAGACGCCCTCGAAGATGAAGCGGACCGTTAATCGCATGCTGCTCGTCGCAGTGGGGCTCCTCCTGCTCGCCACGGGCGTCCTGTGGCAGCGCAACGCTTACCTCAAGGAGGAACGGAACCGCTATCGGAGCAATACCGAAGCACTGCTCTCGGACATGAAGCGCATACGCATCGACTCGACAACGCTCGCCGTGGATGCGAACACACTGCGGCTGCGGATCGACGAGTATAAGCGCCTGCGGGCTGAGGATGCCGAGAAAATCCGAAGACTCGGCGTGAAAGTCAAAAGCTGCGGCGCGCCACGAAATCGAGATTACCGGGCCGATAGATGCAGTGGTACGCGATACGGTGGTCATACGGGATACCGTACCGATATTACGTCAGAAAGTGGAGATGATAACGCCTCATATCCAACTGGCGGGGCTTATCGAGAACGGACGTCTGAAAGGTGAAATCCGTGTGCCTGTAACGCTGCGGCAGGCCGTGTGGGTCGAATATAAGGGCTGGTGGTTCTGGCGTAGAGTGAAAGCCATACACCAGACCATAGCCGGGGATAACCCATATGTCGATATCCGATACTCGGAATATATCCGAATCGAGTGATTTTCCAAAATTCTTTACTACCTTTGTTTCACTAAATAATTATACAAGAACCGGAAAGACGAAAGAATTGACATAAGATAGCTTTTAGCTGTTTATTCCAGATCTGAAAATCGCCAACTTCAACTTACGGGAATAGACAAGCGGGGCTCGTGTATTGCACTATTATCGTGCGGCACGAGCTTGACTTGTTCCGTAAGTGGGTGTTTGGCGATACCTCGGATCTGGACAATGTCGGGTTCGTGCTTTCTTATTTTTTTAATTCGTTGTTCTATAACGTATGCCGGCAAAATCCAATAGCACTCCCGCGGAGCGATTGAAAATAGTCATAGAAAATGCAGGGATGAGTACATACGCACTATCTCGTCATATAGGGTTTCAGCGTCCGGAAAATCTCTATCAGATCTTGCGCGGAAAATGCGGGATCAGCAAGAATATGGCAAATATCATTCATCAGAAATTTCCGCGATATTCTATCGACTGGCTTATTTACGGCGACAACGATTCTCAAGAAACTCTTCACGATAACATTGTCCGTATTCCGCTTTATAACAATTATGAAACGATGTTATTCCCGCCGGTTCTTCCAGCGGACGAAATACTGATTTTTTCTTCGACTCTTGCCGCAAATGCGCAATTAGCCATCACATATACTGATGACAGATTCTACCCGGATTCACACAATTCAGTATTATTATTACGAAAGAAAGCTGTGGCAGAGGAAATTTGTTATGGGAATATGTACTTTATCGTTACTGATCATCTGCGTCTTGTACGTCGTGTTTACAAATCTCCCGAAAATTCGAAGAAACTCCGATTAGCCACCTCGCCAGAAACCGCCGATGACGATAGGACGATCGAGCGAATACAAATTCGTTCGATGTGGATTGTTTGTACGGTTATCAGTCGTATGCTCTGAAAGTTGAATGCTTTCCTCCCGATATCTCACGGAAAACTTCAATTGCATATGAAGGAGACAATCAAAGGGAAGCATCTGATACTAAAGTATCAAAGCATATTTGATTTATTGTAAAAACAGAACATGCAAGAGCGCTTCTCCGATATGTTATCAGTTATCGAATTCATTGAGGCCAACCCCTAAATATTGGCAAGCCTTTTTCTTGCTGATTCCATCTTTGATCATACGTTCGTAACTCTCCCGCTTTTGGTTGTGCCCCTCGATTCGGTCGAACAACATCCCGACTAAGAGATCCACAGCTTCCGAAAAGGCCGCTTCACCTTCGGGCGTGTTAAAATCTATTTTACAAAAAGGAGCCCGCTCTTTATGCAAGATCAAATAATAGACACCCGAAATCAGGAGGGCAATAACGCCACGGATATTGATACGGGCAGACTTGAACAGCACATCGTAATACTCGACCAAATTCAAGTTCATCAGGTCTCTTATCTGAGCCGTTCTTCGAGTCGTATCATTATCCGCAGACATCTCCCAAAGCAACAACTTCTGCATGACGACATTATTGTTTAGTTCTTTGTATAGCGTCTTCAGTGTTTTCGCAAAAAATAACTTGGGCCCCAAATCGCTTAACTTCGACATCTTAATCGTGTCGTTGATCCAAAAATCGTATCTCTTTGCTAACTTATCATAAAGACTATCGATAGAGCCATAGCGTCTATAAAAGACGGGGGGCTCCAACTTGGCATTGGCCATCAATTCCGTTACAAGCACCTTTTCAAACCCGTCTCGGATGACCAATTTCTCAAGTTCAGTCATGACGGCATTATCTATTTCAGCATTCGTGCGTCTCACCCTCCCTGCCATTTTGTATAATCTGAGTTATAGTTATAGTGAATGTCTGTAAAATTTCGATTCAAAAATAGTGAAAAATAGATGTATGACAAGAATTTATTTTTGTTTGCGGTTAATTACAATCAAGACCGCATCGAACATTCCAGCTCTTCATACAGTTTAGATCAATGATAAAGATGTAACAAAAGAGAGACGGGGATTCAGTTCTCGTTCTCTCTTTTATTCGTCGTTATATCAGGACTGCTTCGATGATGGGAGGTCAAGTTCAGATAATTCCATACTTTTTGCCTGTTTCATAAAAAACATCGAGCAAGCGATCACAATCTTCTTGAGTGTGGCATGACATCACGCCGATTCGAATACGACACATCTTGGGCGGAACGACCGGCGGGAAGATCGCATTTACAAATATTCCCCGGTCGTAAATATCTTTTATCAGATTAGTCAGCACATATTCATCTCCTATGATTACAGGGATAATGGGCGTAACAGAATGCAATGTATTGAATCCCATCTCATTCAATCTTGAACGTACATAATTGTGATTTCTGTTGAGCACTTCTCTTTGTTCCGGATGTTTCTTGAAGTCCTGCAACACTTCATAGGCGGCAGCGCATACGCTTTGAGGAAGGGCCGTCGAGTACATATTGCTCCGCGCATAGACTCTTAGGTAATCGATGATTTTCCGACTTGCCGTGATGAACCCGCCGACTGTTCCGATCGCCTTGCTCAAGGTACCGGTCACGATGATGTTATCGCGCTCTGTGATGCCGAAATGACTCAAGGTACCGGCGCCTCCGTCCCCGATAATACCTGTCGCATGTGCATCGTCGATCAATAAGAGCGCATTGTATTTCTTTGCAAGGCGCAGCAATTCGGGCAGATTCGCAAGGTCCCCGTCCATACTGAATACGCCATCGGTAACAACCATGATTCCGTATGGATATTGTTCTGCATTCTGCGAAAGAATCTTCTCCAGAGAACGCATGTCACTATGAAGATACCGTGTCATTTTTGCTCCCGACATCAAAGCTCCGTCGATGAGGCTCGCGTGGTTCAGTTTATCGAATACCAATAAATTATTCGAACCGACTAAACCTACCAAGTCCGATATTGGCCGTGAAGCCGGAGGAAAACAAGATCGTATCGTCAAATCCGAGCAGTTGCGAAATTTCTTTCTCCAATTTATTCTGGTAATCCGATGTTCCGCTCAACAAAGGTACTCCGCCCGTACCTATACCGCATTGCTGGATTACTTCGACAGCTTTCTTAACCGCCGCCGGGCAAATCGTCGCATTCAGATAGCTGTTAGATCCGAACATCAGCATCTTGTTTACCTGACCGGTATGTCTGTCCAAAACTTCGACCTCTCGATCACATGCAGAAATCATGGGAGAGCAGGCATATATATTCAGCCCCATTCTTTCATGTTCTTTGAAATGCGATTGAAAATTTTCAATCTTAGCCATAATGTTACCGTCCGGGCTCGTTTTGCACGCTGCGTAGTCGATTTTGAAGCTCTTCATATGAATATTGATGATGGATTAAACCCCTATATTGATATTCGTATTATGCATAACGTTATTTTGTATACAAATATATAACATTTATTTTAACACATATCTCATAAGTCTATATTTTTTTGCTCGGCAATTCAAATTTACTGAAAAGCGGTCAAATATGTGCGAAATCATATTCCAGAAATATTTTCACTCATTTTTTTAAGATAAATAAATTGAATCTAAAATGTTTTTTGTATATATTTGTTGTAAGCTAATGGCTATCTATACGATTCAGATACTCTGAAGGATTGCGAGAGTATCGGATATTTGGATGAATGAGTTCGGATACGGTGTACAGCATCGGGTGGAATTTATTAAATGTGAGCACAAGTATGGATAATCGGCGAATTTTGAATGATCGACGTATTACACGTGATGAAGTTCTATCTTCATTGGTCAATTTGCGTCAATTAACCTTTGAGGTTACCGATGCATGTAACCTGCAATGCAAGTATTGCGGGTACGGCGACTTATATTTCGGGTACGACAAACGCGAAACGAAATTTCTGGCATTCGAACAAGGCAGGATCCTTCTCGATTATCTCGTGTCTTTGTGGCGCACATGTCCAGCACATTCTGCCGCACCGCGAACTTATCTCAGTTTTTATGGCGGAGAACCGTTGATGAACATGGATTTCATCACGCGCATGGTCGATTATGTCGAAAAACTCGATGTGCATAGAAATTTCAATTTTTCGATGACGACCAACGCCATGTTGCTCGATCGCTATACGGACTATCTTGTCGAGAAGCGTTTTCACTTGTTGATCAGTCTCGATGGCGATAAATATGGACAAAGTTACAGGGTAACTCATGACGGGAAGAATTCGTTCGATCGGGTCTATAAAAACGTAAAGGACCTACAGGCGAAATATCCGGACTATTTTACCCGATATGTAGAATTCAATGCCGTGCTTCATAACCGCAACAGCGTTGCCCGAACACATGATTTCATCATGCGCGAATTCGGGAAGAAACCGACCATATCGGAACTGAACAATTCGGGGATTCGTCCTGATAAGGTGGAGGAGTTCCAGCAAACCTACCGGAACATGATCGAGAGTTTGCACGAATCGGAAAACTACGAAAAACTTGCTGAAGAGATGTTTGTGGCAGAACCTAATACACATGATTTGCTATTGTATTTGCACCAATACAGCGGGAACGTGTTCAGGGACTACAACAGCCTTTTCCTGGACGAATCCAAACTGCACTACACTCCAACGGGAACCTGTTCTCCATTCAGTAAGAAACTGTTCGTTACGGTCAATGGCAAAATTCTGCAATGCGAGCGCATAGATCATAAATTCGCTCTCGGACAGTTATCTGCAAATGGAGTTTCCCTCGACTTGGATGCTATCGTAGCACGATTCAATGGCTATCTGGAGAAACTGCAACGTCAGTGTTCGCTCTGTTACAGGAAAAGAAGTTGTATTCAGTGTATGTACTATATTGAGGATCTGGACGCGACACAACCAATCTGCCGCGGCTATATGAACCAAGAGACATTCGAACAGTATTCGTCGTATTGTTTGGCTCATCTCGCCCGTCATCCGCATTTGTACAAGAAGTTGATGGAAGATGTTTTGATAGACTAAATTGCGAATCCCATGAAACAGAAACTTACGCTTTCTCCCGATACATTTCTTTGGCGAAAAGGAACGGAAGGCTTGTTATACGAGTCGGCGCGAGAAACCATGTTCCATTTCAACGTAACGGATTCGATCAGAGAATTATGCCGAGTATTCGAGGATTATGATAATTTGTATTCCGCATCGTTCGATCCGGAAACTCTCGATAATGATGCACGGTCATTCATCAATGAAATCACAACCCGGGGATTCGGCCGGATTACATCTTCTGAAACTCCGATTATTTCTCTGCCGCCGATGCTCAATATTCAGCACGACATCAAACGGCTGAAGAAGGATCCGGAGCGTGAGATCGGAGAAAATGTTTTGGAATATCTGTCTTCTTTAACCATATACATCGGAGGTCTATGTTGTAACAAGTCTTATTTCAAACAGATTATTTATCCGATCTGTTCGGAGGAGCATCTGAGCAGTGAAACGATTGTTCGATTCTTGGACAAAGTATGGACTCCGTCGCTGCAGAGAATCAATTTGGTCGTTTCGGATGTTACCGATCGAGAGATCATCCAGATGGAGCAACGTTTGAAGGCATATAAAGAACAAATCGTATTCTATGTTCTCTATGCGGGTTTACATGATAAAACAACTGCGCCATATACGCTCGCTAAAGCCGGATATAGGGTACGTTTCATCTGCGAACAGCCAGACAATGTGCCGAAGGCATTCGACATGGAAAAGCCGATGGAAAAAGAACAGCGGTTGTCGCTCCCGTTCGGATACGATTTAATCGTCCGGAACGACCGCGAATACAGAGAATGGAGTGAACTGGTGGAAAAACTTGAAGTGAAAGACTTTGCAATGGTTCCGGTATATGACGATAACAAGGAATTTTTCGACTGCAACGTATTCCTTTCCGAAGCGGACATTAAACAAATCCGATTGTCCCGTCGCGAAATTTTCGCTCACCAGGCAGTCAATATCGAAGCATTCGGTAATTTGATAGTAATGCCTGACGGCCGGATTTATTCGGATGTAACGGCGCCGTCTCTCGGGACGATCGACGATTCGATATACGATCTAATCGTCCGTGAATTGCAAGAGAATTATGCATGGCGAAAAATTCGCGACTCCGAATCCTGCAAGAATTGCGTTTATCAGTGGTTATGTCCGTCGCCGTCGCCATATGAACGAGCCACCGGGAAAAAGACGGTTTGTACGTTCCGAGAAAACGGATGAGTTTCATGTTCGGGCTTGCCATCCGAATATGAAGAGCCACCCCGCGAGGAAGCAAAACCGAGTGCGACAGCTCATATGTTCAACTAAAACACAGAAAGGCAGTGCAGAGATAGAGTTATTTTCCGGATTGACGGAATGTTACCCGGAAAACGGCAGATTGAATCGTTCTGACGAAAAACAAAAGTTTCAGTTGTGATGTATAACCTGTAAAAAACGAAGATTATGAAATCGCTCAAGGTAAATCAGATTGAAAAAAACAATCTTTCGGAAAAGGAGATGCAACACATAGCCGGGGGCAAACCAGCAGGAATGTGTGGTTGCGGCTGTATGTATGAGGGCCATGGCGGGTCTTCATCCATGGACAACGGACTGGCAAATGCCGATACCGGAATTTGGACCGGGGATAAATTCACATGCATCCAGTCCGTAATCGTCGTAGCTAAAAGGAAGGACAATTTAACTACCGAATAGCTTCCATCCTTACCTGCGGCTCGGAATGGGCCGCAGGTAAATAAAAACTTTTGCTTATGAGAACTTTCTTGATCTTGCTGTCTGCACTCTCGATTTCGTGGTTGACGGCTTCGGCGCAGCATTATTCTCCGGAGGTCAGAGACCCGGGCGCAAAATATCCGATCGACACCTGCCGTCTCTGCGTAACCTACGACTTCGCCTATGTGGAAGATACGTTGGATATGAAGATCCTGCACGACCGCACGCTGCTCGAAATAGGACCGAGCACGAGTCGCTATTACAGTCAGTACACCGATCGGATCGACTCAATGGCCTATCTTTATTATGTGGATATTCCGCCGACGGATATCGCCCGTCTGGAGAGTGGCATCCCATTGTGGGACTGGATGCAACCCGATGAACAGGCGTGGTATTGCGATGTATATACTTTCCCGAAGGAGAAGAAACGGATGGTCTCCACCCGCTTCCTAAAGGAAGAATACCGATACGACGAGCCGGTCGAAGCGCTGGACTGGCGGATCACGGAACAGACGGATACGGTTGCGGGGTATCTCTGCCGCAAGGCGGTCGCGACCTTCCGCGGCAGAACATGGGAGGCATGGTTCGCGCCGGAGATTCCTCAGGCGCACGGACCGTGGAAGCTGGGCGGTCTGCCCGGGCTGATTCTGAAAGCTGCCGACACGGAGGGGCTCTTCCGCTGGACGGCGATCGGACTGGAACAACCCGTCGGACGGATGATTCACGACTATGCGGACAAGGCGCTGAACGGTACGAACCGTCATGAGCTCATCATTCCGTCGCACAAGAAAGTCAAGTGTTCGCGTAAGGACGTCGACCGCCTGTGGCGCAGGCAGTGGCTGGCCCCGTTGACGATGATGTTTCTGGACGGAGAGGAGCATATCATCTACGACATGAGTACGCAAAAGACGGTCGAGATCGACATCAACTACATCCCCGAGGGCTATTATCCGAAACTGGAACTGGACATATGAATTTTTCCGATTCGGACTTGCCATCCGAATACGAAAAAGCCTTCCCGCGAGGAAGCAAAACCGAGTGCGACAGCTCATAAGTTCAACTAAAACGCAGAAAGGCACTGCAAAGATAATAATCTTTCAGAATCATTCTTACGATTCAGAGAGCGGCAGTTCAAGGAATACTGTCGAAAAGCAAAAGTCCTAATCCAAATAGTATTAAAATCGACCAAAAACTACAATTATGAAATCGATGAAAGATTTTGCTGCACAGCAGCTCTCGAAAAAGCAGATGAACGATGTAAAAGGCGGCGCCTTCTGCCGAGCTTACAGCAAAGCGAGCGGACAAGAAATCGCTCATGGTAATTTTCCTGGCCAGACAACTGCCGGTGCGACCGTAAAAATGGAGATCGAACTCAATCGGGCCGGCTGGCAACAGGGAAGCTATACGGTAAGCTGCGCATAGTTCATAAAAAAGAGACAGGGGATATCCCCTGTCTCTTACCTGCCTCCATCACCTTTAGAAACTGCCATTATGAAACATCCACTTGTTTATCTGCTTTTTTTGTTTTCGACAATCAACGTCTGCGGGCAGCATCCGTCTTCCGTCCGCATATCGGGTTCGGTCGCCGACAGTCTCGATGCCGAGGGCCGCACAGCTTATCTGTTCACCTATTTCGACAATCAGGCGGCCTTCATCGATTCCTGCCGGATTTGCGGCGGGCGTTTCGTGTTGGAGGGGCGGATTCCGTTCGACGAAGTGGCGGCCGAGGTTCTCATCGAACGCGTACCGCTCTCTTCCGGCTCGATCGTCGTCCGAAGCGGCGACCGGATAGACTTCGCATTCGCGCCGCTGGGGCGGATGGGCCGTCCGGAGGTATCGGGGTCCGAATCCCAAGAGGAGCTGTGCAGCGTCCTCGGGGCTCCGGTCGTAACACTGCGCAAACGGTTGCAAGCCGAATCTCTGAA
>OLYV01001015.1_pt1 | contig 9578 bp, 5 predicted proteins | sample 1644371 | NCBI WGS metagenome assembly OLYV01 (sample SAMEA103958124, study PRJEB25191) | human gut metagenome | biome: human-associated habitat [ENVO:00009003]; feature: intestine environment [ENVO:2100002]; material: feces | place: Germany | collected 2013/2015 | reverse complement strand
GTCCTTTGGGGAATGATCCTTCATATAGTCTGCCTCTATGGTAAATGTAATCATAGAATCTTTCTTCTTTATTATTTCTCTGAATTTTTCTTTAAAATAGATATAATAATCGGTTTTGACCGTTTTCTGACTCCTTCCTGCCGAATTATTATCCCGTGTTATTACAGAAATCAGTTACTTTTGCAATGTTATCAATAGAATTGCTATGAGGAACTTATTTCTACTAATCGCATTATGCTGTGTGGCTTTTTCTGTTCGTGCCCAACGTCTGGTTGAAGTGGGGAAAGGCTTTAGCAGTACTTCGGTAAATACTACTGTATTCCGTAATAACTCCATTGTGACGCATGGAAACACACAATACATTTCTTATTATGACGCTGAAGGATGGCTGATGTTAGGCAAACGCCGTCTGGGCACTGGGGAATGGATTTTGCACCGTACCCAATACAAAGGACATGTAAAAGATGCACATAACATTATCAGTATGATGGTGGACGGCGACGGCTATCTTCATCTTTCTTTTGACCACCACGGACATAAACTGAACTATTGCCGCAGCATTGCCCCCGATACACTTGTTTTGGGAGATAAAGAGCCGATGATAGGCAACGAAGAAGAAGATGTGACCTATCCTGAATTTCATTTGTTGGCTGATGGCGGTTTGCTTTTTGTATATCGCTCGGGCGCTTCCGGAAGAGGAAATATGGTAATGAACCGATATGATGTGAAATCCCGTAAGTGGGAGCGTGTGCAGGATGTCCTTGTAGATGGAGAAAACGAGCGGAATGCCTATTGGCAGTTGTATGTGGACCAATCAGGAACCATCCATCTTTCCTGGGTGTGGCGTGAAACCTGGCATGTGGAAACCAACCATGACTTATGCTACGCCCGTTCTTTTGACGGAGGTAGAACCTGGTATAAGACCAACGGACAGAAGTATGAGCTTCCTATCCGCCTGGGCAATGCCGAATATGCCTGCCGTATTCCTCAGAATGCCGAACTGATAAACCAGACCAGTATGAGTACGGATGCCGGAGGTCATCCGTACATCGCTACCTACTGGCGCAATCCCGATAGTGATGTTCCCCAATACCGCATCGTTTGGCATGATGGCGTGAACTGGCACAACCGACAGGTTTCCGAACGCAAGACCCCTTTCTCACTCAAAGGGGGAGGAACCAAGATGATTCCCATGTCCCGTCCCCGGATGGTGGTGGACAATGGAGAAGTGTACTATCTGTTCCGTGACCAGGAACGTGGAAGCAAAGTTTCCATGTACTATACCAAAGACATACAGTTTGGTGAATGGCACGTGAAAGACCTGACGGATTTTGCCGTAAATGCGTGGGAACCCAGTCATGACACGGAGTTATGGAAAATGAAGAAGCAACTTCATATTTATGTACAGGATACCCGACAGGGAGATGGCGAGAAGCAGGTGGAAACAGAACCGCAAATGGTTTATGTGTTGGAATTGTAAATAATGTGCTGATTTGCCAATGACCATGCGGCATATAGCGCAAGCACATTAACACATTAGTAAATTGGCAAATTGATAAATTATTAATATGATGAACAAATTATTGAAACAAACCCTTGTTTGTGCAGGTACCTTGCTGCTTTCCATGCAGGTTGCCGCCAAACCTTCTTCCGAAGCCAAGGAAGTACGGGGGATTATAGACAAGGTAAACACTTATTGGCAAACGCATAACAAGCCCGAAGTCCGTTCGTTTTGGGACAATGCCGCTTACCACACCGGAAACATGGAGGCATACTTTCTGACCGGTAATGAAAACTACCGTGCATATTCTGAAACCTGGGCTATACACAATGAATGGAAGGGAGCCAAGGAAAAGGATAAGTCTAAATGGAAATACTCTTACGGTGAGAGTGATGAATATGTATTGTTCGGAGATTATCAGGTTTGTTTTCAGACATATATCGACCTTTATACTATTCTTCCGGACAACTATAAGATAGCCCGTGCCCGCGAAGTGATGGAGTATGAGATGAGTACACCCAATCATGATTACTGGTGGTGGAGCGATGGTCTGTATATGGTAATGCCTGTCATGACCAAACTGTATAAGGTGACGGGTAATCATCTCTATTTGGATAAATTGTATGAATATATTGTATATTCGGATAGTATCATGCTCGACCGGGAAACCGGCCTGTATTATCGGGATGCCAAATATGTTTATCCTAAACACAAGACTTCCAGCGGAAAGAAGGACTTTTGGGCACGTGGTGACGGATGGGTGCTTGCCGGACTGGCGAAGGTGTTGAAAGATCTTCCCGCTGATTACGAGCATCGTTCTTTTTTCGTAAACAAGTATGTGAAACTGGCCGAAGCAGTCGCAGCCATCCAGCAACCGGAAGGCTATTGGACCCGTAGCATGATGGATCCCACTCATGCTCCGGGACCGGAAACCAGCGGAACGGCTTTCTTTACTTACGGTTTCCTTTGGGGAATCAATAATGGCTATCTGGATGAGGCTGTGTACAAACCGGTGATAGATAAAGCATGGAACTATTTGACAAAGACTGCTTTGCAGAAGAATGGCAAGATTGGTTACGTACAGCCGATTGGTGAGAAGGCCATTCCGGGACAAGTAGTCGATGCTGATTCTGAAGCTAATTTCGGGGTAGGTGCTTTTCTATTGGCTGCTTGTGAATATGTCCGTTATCTGGAAGCTCCTGAAAATCAGGATCGCGCCTACTGGTGCAATTTGCTTTATAAGATGGCAGCTCCCGTACTGAGCAATATGGCGGAAGGTAATCTGAAAAAGAATATGCTGGTAGAGGTGAGCCCTAATTGGGATGGACGTAACAAAGGGGTGACTTATATGGAAACTTTCGGACGCCTTATGGCAGGTGTCGCTCCCTGGCTGACACTTCCCGATGATGATACGGAAGAGGGACAGATGCGCAAGCAACTCCGTGAATGGGCATTGAAAAGCTATGCCAATGCGGTGGACCCTGCCAATCCCGACTATCTGTTGTGGAGAGGACACGGACAGGCCTTGGTGGATGCGGCATACGTGGCCGAAAGTTTTCTACGTGCTTACGACCAGCTTTGGATGCCTTTGGATGACACAACCAAGAAACGTTATTTTGAAGAATTTACCCAGTTGCGCCGTGTGGACCCGCCTTACACCAACTGGTTGCTGTTTTCTTCTACCATCGAGAGTTTCCTGGCAAAGGCAGGAGCGGAATGTGACGAATACCGTATCAATTCGGCTATCCGCAAGGTGGAGGAATGGTACACGGGAGATGGCTGGTATGCGGACGGCCCTTCTTTCGCTTTCGACTATTATAGCAGTTATGTCTTCCATCCCATGTATCTGGAAACGTTGCAGGGCATGAAGGATGCAGGGAAATACACTCGTATTCATTATAAAAAATATTATGACCGCGCCTTGAAACGTGCCAGGAAATTCAGTCTTGTACTGGAACGCTTGATTTCTCCTGAGGGTACTTTCCCGGTATTCGGCCGTTCCATTCCTTATCGTTTGGCCACTATGCAACCCTTGGCGCTGATGGCTTGGTATCAGCAGTTGCCCGAAGGGGTGAGCAACGGACAGGCGCGTGCCGCACTGACTTCTGTGATGCACCGGATGTATGACAACACCGAGAACTTCAATGAGGCGGGCTTCCTGACCATCGGTTTTGCAGGCCGTCAGCCCAATGTGGCGGATTGGTACACCAATAACGGCAGTCTTTACATGACATCACTGGCGTTCCTTCCGCTGGGGCTTCCTGCCGCACATCCGTTCTGGACAGATGCCGCACAACCTTGCACACAAGCCAAGGCATGGGGCGGACAGCCTTTCCCGAAAGACCATCACTGGAGTGATGATATACGCACTTGGGATTTATTCTGATTGCTTTTAAATCCGAACGCCGCAGATGATACGAAGTTGTTTTTATACTTATCCGTATCATCTGCGTTGTTCGTGTTTAAAAAATAAAAGCTTTGTGTCATCTGTATCTGAAAATGGCAAAAAGATAGTAGCTTTGCATCCATGAAAACAAAACTTCTCCCTATTCTGAGATATATAGTACTTGCATTGCTTCTTCTGTGCATTGTACTTTGCCGTTTTTTTCCCGTCATGGCCGAAGGGTATGCCCGTCATATCTATCCGTGGCTGTCGGCGGCGTTGTCCGCTATAGCTTCTGTTTTCCCTTTTTCCTTGGAGGAGGCGCTGGTGGTCGTAATCATTTTATGGATGATTATTTATCCTTTTCTTAAACGCCGGAAGAAGAAAAGCTGGAGATTTATTGTGGGCAGGGAAGTGGAGTTGCTGGCATGGGTCTATATCTGGTTTTATCTGGGATGGGGCTTGAATTATTTCCGTTACGATATTTACCGGCGGATGGAGGTGGAGCCTGCCGGTTACGATGAACAGGCTTTCCATCGTTTCCTTGCTTCCTATACAGATAGTCTGAATCAGTCCTATACGGCTGAGGTGAAAACGGACCCTGAAAGGATGCGGCAGGAGATAAAGGAGATTTACCGGCAGGTTCCGTCTATGTATGGTTTGGCTCTTCCCCGGGATTATCAGCATCCCAAGCAAGTGTGGTTCAATCCGTTTTATTCGGGTGTGGGGGTATTGGGATATATGGGACCTTTTTTTGCGGAGTCGCAATTGAATGAAGAATTGCTTCCTGTACAATTGCCATTTACGTATGCCCATGAACTGTCTCACCTGTTGGGGGTAAGTAATGAGGCGGAAGCGAATTATTGGGCTTACAGGGTTTGTCGCTCTTCAAAGCGGCCGGCGGTGCGTTATAGTGCCTATTTCGGTCTGTTGCCCTATGTGCTGGTCAATGCATCTTCTGTGTTGACGGAAGAGGAATTTCGTGAATGGATTAAGACGATCCGTCCCGAAGTGGTGAAGGATTATGAATATAAACGTATGTATTGGCATGAGCGTTATAGTACCCTGTTGGGTGAAGTGCAGAATAAAATTTATAACCTGTTTTTAAAGGGTAACAACATTCCTTCCGGTAGAAAGAATTATGCGGAAGTGATCGGGATACTGCTTTCTTTGGAAGAAAAATAGAAACAGAATGTTCAGGCTGGACTTGAATTCGATTGTGACAGTTATAACTTGATCCAAGAGTTCTACAACAAACGAGCTTTATATTGTTGCTCCACTGCTACCACTTTTCATCGGCATTTCAGCAGGAAGGGTGGTAGCAGAAATATAAAACTCTAAAGAAGAACTGCTCAGGATGATACCAAGCAATGATCAGAATCCGCCAGGGAGTCTCTACTGTTTCTGTTTCACATAATCCGAAGGCGACATTCCGTATTCGTCCTTGAAACATTGGCGGAAATAGGCCACACTGCTGAATCCTATCATATAGGCTATTTCTGAAATAGTATATTGTCCGGACATCAGCAGTTCCACTCCCTTGCGCATTTTTACCTTACGGATAAATTCGTTGGCGGACATATCTGTCAGTCCTTTTATCTTGCGGTAAAGGGTAGAGTGACTCATGCACATCTTGTCGGCAATGAAAGCGATATCCATCTTTTCCATTTCCAGATTCTCTTCGATTATTTGCGTGATTTTCTGCAAGAATTCATTATCCAGTTTGTTTAACGAACTCACGGCACTTTCCTGTTTGGGCTGCGTATCGGCCAGTGCCAGCAAAGAGGCTATTTTCTTACGGGTTTCCAACAGATTGTTGATGCGACTGTGCAACAGCTTGGCACTGAACGGTTTGGTAAGATAGGAATCTGCTCCGGATGCATATCCTTCTTCCTTGTCTTGTAAAGAATCTTTAGCCGTCAGTAAGATTACAGGGATATGGCTGGTGCGCATATCCTCTTTTATTCGCTTGCAAAGTTCGATACCGTCCATGACCGGCATCATGATATCACTGACAATGATGTTGGGAATTCGTACCTGTGCCAGTTCCCAGCCTTCTTTGCCATCCTTGGCAGTGATTACTTCATAGATATCTGTAAAAGAGCTCCGGATGTATTCCCGTATGTCGGCATTGTCTTCTACCACCAGTACAATGGGATGATTTTCGGTTGGTGTATCGGTAATGGTGGTTTCCTCTGCATCCATCGGCTTCTTTTCCATATCATGTTGGGCATGGATAGCGTTGGGATACGTATTCTCGGTGAGCAGACGCAGTGTGAATGTGGTTCCCGTATCCACTGTGCTTTCTACTTTCAGGATTCCTTCGTGTAACTCACTCAAACCTTTGACCAGAGCGAGCCCGATTCCCGAACCCGATGCCTGATATTTGCTTTTTGCCTGATAATAGCGGTCGAAAATGTGTGGTAACGCTTCGGCGTCAATGCCATGACCGGTATCACTGACACTGATTTCCGTGTATTTTATCTGGTTCTCTTCTACTGAACGGAGTGATAAGGTGATATCTCCCTCGGAAGTATATTTGGCGGCATTGCTCATCAGGTTGTCCAGTATGATGGTGATCATGTCCGCGTCATAGAAGATTTCCGTATCTTCTGTTTCGATATGAATATGATAATTTACTTTGTTATTGGGATTCAACTCTTTGTAACGTAATCCCACTTCCTGTACCAATTGTCCCAGATCTCCCTTGGCTACAGATAATTTACGGTTCTGGGTCTCGGTCTTGCGGAATTCCAGTATGCGGTTTATCAGATTCAGCAGACGGGTGGCGCTATCATGAATGATGCTGATTTTGTTGGCGTGTTTGGGAGATAAGGTGGCATCACTCAACAGGTCTTCCAATGGACCTAGAATCAGCGTGAGCGGAGTACGCAGTTCGTGGGTGATGTTGGTGTAGAAGCGCAGGCGTTCTTCATTCAGTTCTTGTTTGTTCAGACTTTGCTTGCGCTCCACTTCCAGTGAACTCTCTAAGTCCAGTTTACGTTTATAAAAACGGAGCAATGCATATAATGCGAAGATAAACAATATGACATAACCCAATTTGGCATACCAGGTAAGCCAAAGGGGAGGAGCAATTACCACTGTCAGTTGTGCTGCATTCTCGTTCCATTCCTGATTGCGAAATCGGGTTTTCACTTTAAACACATAGTTGCCGTGCGGTATGTTACGGAAGGTGACCTGATTATCTCCTTGGGTGCTGTACCATGCATTCTCAAGTCCTTCCAGCATATATGAAAATTCTACTTGTGAACTTTGTGTATAATCCAACACATTGAAAGATATGTTGAAAGTGTTTTGATTATAAGGTAGCTCAACAATTCTGTTACTGATTGGAACCGGTAACCGGGTATCCCTGCTTTCTGTCTGTTTATTATAGATAAAGAATTGGGTGATGGTAACAGGGGAAACTTCGCGTGGTGATGATAGTTCACGCGGATTGAAATAACATGCCCCGTTTTGGGAGCCGAAAAACAGAGTACCGTCTGGAGTGATGCAAGTGGAACCATCCATGAAATCACCCATAGGTATACCGTCATGATAATTATAATTGTAGAATCTTTTGTTTTTTTCATCTAGACGAGAAATGCCACCATTGGTGCTTATCCATATATAGCCGTCATGGTCTTCCTGTATGGCACGTACCTGTGTGTTTTCCAAACCTTCCTTTGCACCGAATGACACAAAGATATTAGGTTGACTTACATCTTTAAAAATAATAATACCTTCCCGGGTGGCAACAAGAATGCGTTTGCGAGAATCTTCCATCATATAATTCACGGCATTGGATGGAAATGAATGGTCTGTTGTGAAATTATAAAGCTTTTTATCATCTTCATCAAACACCACTACTCCTTTGCCGAATGTTCCTACCCATAATTTTCCGTTTTTGTCCCGTATGATACCGTGTACCATAATATCGGGTAACTGGGCGTTTAATTCTTTCTCGTACGACAATTGGTTATTAAAATAAGAATAAATTCCCGTTTGGGTACCTATCCATATCTTGCCGTTTATATCCTCACTGAAGGAGCAGATATCGAGGAACTCCGAGCCTTTATCTCCTATCCGGGTGATACGTCCGTCTTTGGGAGTATAAAGCAATATGCCATTTTTATAAGTGCCTAGCCACAGTCGTTCTTGTTTGTCTTGGTAAATCACATTGATATGTGTTTGTGGGTGCAGCCGGCATTCGTGTAAAGAGAAGTTTTTTGTTTTCTTTCCTTTTTCATAAATTCCTAATTCACCTTCTCCTCCCAGCCATATTTGGTGATTATCTGCCCATAATCCCCATACTTGTTTATTATTGATCTTACCTTGTTTTTCAATAGTGTAGGCAATGGTGTTGAATAATGGCTGTGCATAACTGATAAAATCCACTCCACCGCGGTAGTTGCCAATCCAAATATTTCCGAATGAATCTTGTATGATGCTTCGTGCATTGGGTCCGGATAATCCATGGTTGTCATTTGTTACCGTAATATTGGAGAATGTAATCTTTTCTGGAGATATAAATGTATTTTCCCTGAGATTGAGAATACTCACTCCTCCCATGTTGGTACATATCCATAGAGTGCCGTCTTTCATTTGTTTGATATCAAGAATCTGATCTGACAATAATGAGTTTTCATTTCCTTCTATGTGTTTGAATGTGATGAATTTTTCGCTTTGCGGATTGAAAAGTGCCAGACCGTTGTTGGTGCCTACCCATACGCATACGTTCTTATTCTTGTCTATGCATAGAGCGCGTACTTCATTATCGGGAATGCTATAAGGATTATTGGGGTCATGCTGATAATTTTTTGCAGTACGGTCTTTAAGGGATACAATGCTTAATCCTCTGAGATGATGGCCAATGTACAAATTGCCGTTACCGTCTTCTTTTGATACCCAGTTATTACCCTCCAGACCTTTTACATTCTTAGAAGAATAGGGGGTAAACAATTTGGTTTTCCGATCATAGTAATCAACTCCGAAATGATAATGTGTGATCCATAAGCCGCTGTCGGCAGCAACAGATAAGTCTGTGATATCATTACTGAGCATATAATTGCCCGTGGCAGGAATGCGTGATATGGTTTCTGTTTCATAATCAAAATAACAAAGTCCATCTCGTTGTGTGCCTATCCAGACTTTGTTTTCATAGGGGTCTGCAAGTACGACATTCAGTTCGTTACCACTCAATCCTGAATTATTCTTGGTATAGATGTTGAATTGACGTCCATCAAACCTGTTAAGACCAGATTCGGTTGCTATCCATAAGTAACCCTTTTTATCTTGAGTAACACTGACTACATAATTGCTGGACATACCGTCTTCCACTCCCAGGCGTTTGATAACATAAGGTTGTGCAGATGCATGGAACAGATAAATAAGACTTAATAATAATGAGATTGAAAATGAATATGTGTGTTTCATATAAAGGTACTTTTATGAGTACAAATATATAGTATTTTCTAAAATATTTCTGTTAATGTACATGACATATTCAGCATACGACAACTAAAAACTCGTTATGAACGATTTTTATATCCTTCTTGCTCAGTTTTTCTCTACTTGTCTTTTACAATATTTTTATATTTGTCTCGGGAAAATAAAACAGATTAAAAATTCTAATGCTTACCTGTTGGCGGAATTAAAATAGCGCATATTTAATTCTGCCAATAGGCTTTTCAT
>OLYV01001014.1_pt1 | contig 9580 bp, 6 predicted proteins | sample 1644371 | NCBI WGS metagenome assembly OLYV01 (sample SAMEA103958124, study PRJEB25191) | human gut metagenome | biome: human-associated habitat [ENVO:00009003]; feature: intestine environment [ENVO:2100002]; material: feces | place: Germany | collected 2013/2015 | reverse complement strand
CGCACGCGCGTATAAGGACGGAAAAAGGAAGGGACCCATACGAAAACAGCAGACGGAAAACAAGGAAAGACGGAAAAGAAGCAAGCCCGAAGAAAAACCGGACAGGTTACGAAACACAAACCACAGAGCTCTCAAAAATGCTGACTCTGCAAACACTTGGGAAAAACTTTAGGAGAAAAAATGCCGAGAAGAAAAAAAATCATTTTCTTACATCTCGACGGTTGTTCGGAAACACCATCAACTTCAAGAACCAATACTTACACCCAGACAAAAGCAAAAAACATCTACTTTATCCATCAAGCTACACATATTCCAATCCACAAATAAAAGACAACCTGTTCTATTTAAAGAAGAAAAGTTTTCAGTAGATTTGCACTATATAAAGATATACAATGAAGAAAATAATTATCGCCATCGATTCATTCAAAGGCTGTCTAACTTCAGCAGAAGCAGGAAAAGCTGCCGAAAAAGGTATCAAAAGCATAAATCCTTTCTGCCACACTTCAGTTATTCCCATCGCTGATGGCGGTGAAGGTTTACTGGACGTACTCATCACAGCCACTAAAGGGAAATATATAACCTTATCGGCACATGGACCGCTAATGAAAATGGCAAAAACACATTACGGTCTGTCCGGCAATGGCAGAACAGCTATTATAGAAATGGCTGCCATCAGCGGACTACCTCTCGTACCTATTGAACAAAGAAATCCTATGCTGACAACAACCTTTGGTACAGGAGAATTGATAAACAAAGGATGCAGAAATTTTATAATCGGTATTGGCGGAAGCGCGACTAATGACGCAGGATTAGGAATGCTACAGGCACTAGGTTTCCGCTTTCTAGACAAATCAGGGCATACCTTAGGTACAGGAGGCCAAATAATGGAAGCCGTGGCAAACATAGACACATCCGGTATTCATCCCGCATTAAGAGAAACACACTTCATGGTAGCATGTGATGTAGCCAACCCTTTCTACGGCCCTGACGGAGCGGCATATATCTTTGCACAACAAAAAGGAGCCGATTCAAATATGGTGCAAAGACTGGATGAAGGCATGCAATCATTAGCCGAAGTTATAAAGAAAACGACAGGAAAAGATATCACGAACTACCCCGGTGCAGGTGCAGCCGGAGGCATGGGTGGTGGACTACTGGCTTTTTTTAACGCAGAGCTAAAACCGGGAACAGAATTATTATTGAAAGCCATCGACTTCTCCGAAAAAATAAAAGGAGCAGACCTCATTATTACGGGCGAGGGAAAAGCAGACCAGCAGACAGCTATGGGAAAAGTACCATACGGAATACTAAAGGAAGCACAAAAAGAACATATTCCCGTTATTGTACTGGCAGGCAGTATGGAATTAAACAAAGCGGGATTCAAAGGTATATTCTCTATAGCCCCCGGCCCCATCACCCTGGAGAAGGCAATGGAACCGGAGTTTGCTAAAGAAAATATCACCCGGCTGGTTTCCCAACTCTATTCAGTTATAACTAGCTTCGGCTAATTTGCAAGCCTTTGTCGGACAAAGCCATATCAACGAAACGGGCACAACTGTTGGGTGGGTTCTGAGTAAGAATACTTCGAATACGTATAGCAGCCTCAGGATCTTTAGCCACCATATAAAGATAGCCGCCTCCCCCCGCACCTGGCAATTTATATCCCAGGCAATAATCATCAATCCGGCGAATGATAGTCTCAACTGCCTCGGGATTAGTGCCGGGATCCAACGCTTGGTTCAGCTTCCAGCTTTTACCAACCAAACGCCCCATTTCATCGAAATTCCCACGCTGAATGGCTTCGTACAAGTCAAGAGCATGCCCCTTCATACCGCCAAGTATAGACAAATGCTCTGTGGAGTTGAGGAACATGCTACGCACGATTTCAGCTAAAATTCCTTTGGCTGTACGGGTAATTCCCGTGTAATAAAGCAAATGGCACTTCTGATATTCGCCACCTGTAAACAAATAATCGGGCAACCAGCGCACTAACGGACTCTGATCCATACCTGCATGAGTCTGCAATAATTTCACTCCACGAAGCACACCTCCGTATTGATCTTGCCACCCCCCTCCGGTAGTCAGTAACTGTTCCAAAATAAGCGTACGGTTACATATCTCGTTCTTATCCCAGTTCAGTCCGCAAAAATCAGAGATTGCCCCCAGCACAGTTGATGCAAGAATAGAACTTGTACCCAGACCGGAGCCCGCAGGAATCGCAGAAAGCAGAGTGATTTCCATTCCGGAGCCAAACGCCTTCAACTGCTCTTCCAATGAAACATACGATTCGGTGGAAAAGCCCGGCTGGAAACCTGCCAGCACCAATGCCGCTTTAGGTATAGAGAATGGGGATCCCACTTGCATGAAATCCCTTACCTCCCCGTAAGTTGTAACCACTTCCATAGCGCCTAAGTCTATAGAACGAAGAATTATCTTATACTCCCGACAGGGTTTCACGTAAACTTGTAGAGGAGGCTGCCCGTTCAACTCAATAGCAATATTCACCACATTCCCCCCTTCATTCAAGCAATAAGGTGGAGTATCCGTCCATCCGCCGGCCAGATCAATACGGACCGGACTACGCCCCCAGACAATCTGATCGGAGTACACTGACAAATGCGGTTGCTGCCTCTTGGCTAAAGCCGAAGCAGTAAGTCCGTCGCGCATCAAACGAAAAGCCTCATTCTCATATTCCCGATAAGCCAGCCCCTTAAGCTGCTGCACCCGGGCACGGAACATATTATCACTGATACGTGTCATCAGCGGAGCCGATTCTGATAAAGGCTCAGGCAACGACAGATCATACCGAGCAAATTCTCCAGCAGCATTCTCCAAATTTAGCTGATAAAAGACACTTCGATCATAATTATGCGCCAATGCCGGCCAATTCTTTATCCGGAAAGCTTCACGCTGTTCTGCCAGACGATAAAGATTAGAATAAGCAGATATATCATCGGCAGATAACTTACGACAGCGTTGCCATATTTCTTTTCCTTGCTGTAATGCCGGTTCAGAGACCATCCAGCGCATAACTGCTCCCAATTCCTCTACAGATGAGCAAACCGGAAACAAACGCGCGGCCTGCAAGTCGTGACCGTTTTCTATTTCTTCCACCGAAATGCCGCGTACAGCACACCACTCACCTACAGACATTCCTTGATAATATGTTTCTTCCTTAGCCAAAGCTCCCTTGAAAGTATCATTGAAGCCGTATGGACGCGCTACATAGCCAGATTCTCCAAAAGGAACCACATCAATACACACACCGGACGGAACCTCCAGGTTCCAATTATTAGCGGGAACCCCTGTTATGATGGTCTGGTGATGGATATTCCATCCTGCTCCTACATAACTGTTCTCTATCCATATTTCCGAATTTTGTGAGGTAAGTTGATAACCTACCTCAGCATTTTGAACAAACATGGCCGGATGCGGTTTTACCTTCTTGTGCATAATCTCCCGCTGGTCGTTTACCAGATTTTGTACTGCCAATGTAGAAGAAATAAGTTCACGACTGGTTCCGTAATGATAAAACTCCCCTCCGGGCAACGGCAGAATAGCCACACTCAGCTTGTTAAGTTCATCGTCCATCATACGCGGGTGCTCTCCCAATGTAAGTCCGAAATCAGAATACATGTCATAATAAGAGAGTTTTCCTTCCTTATAAGATCGTTTTACCAACAGACTAACCGCACGGTCACTTAACAGCCAAATTCCGATATCCATCAGAAAAAGATGGGTTTGCATTAATTTCCCCAATTCCTCCACCGAAGGTTTTTGAAGCATGAAATCAAGCTTATCGGGAGTAGCCCGTGAAGAAACAAAAACACCATGGTTTTTTGCCAGATTAGGATCTACCCATAAACCGTAACACACCACATCCGCATCAGGAATAGTCTGAAGCGGTTGGCCCGCACGGATATAAACATCTCCACTTGCAATCAATGTATGAAGAGAAGACGGAGCTTTCTCCATGATTTGTTCATATAAAGGGAGCTGGAGGGAAAGCAGATTTTGTGACAGCCGTTGTCCTCTGGCCCACCGGAATACAGGAATGGGAGTAAGAATTTTGCCGGATGGCGCATATCCGGGCAAACGACGACTCTGCCCGCCTGCATGAAGTAAAATACGTTTTTCTTTTCCCAGCCAAGTAAGAAAATCGCTGTCAGGAGCTACTTTCTGACAACAAGCCTCCAACAGCCATGCAGTCCCCCCGCCTGATCCTAGCTTACTACCTATAGGATCGGAAGTACAAAACCACTCTGTCTGGTCCGCTTTCTCTATATCATGAAAACATTCCACCAGATTAGGGGGAAGTGATAATAATTTTTTCATAGCACATCTTTGTTTTTATTGCACACAAAGATGCTTATTTTCCCCTAATAAGCCAAAAGATAAGACATGAATTTTAATCAGTAAATTCAAAAACACGCTCATCCAATGACTTCACTTCCTTAAAGCCCGGTTGTGCAACAGGCACACCGAATGGCATCTGCGCTATCAATTTCCAGTCATCAGACAAATTCCAAACTTTACGTACTTCATCATCAATCAGCGGATTATAATGTTGCAAAGACGCCCCCATTCCTGCATCTTCCAGCATGGTCCAGACTGCCAACTGATGCATAGCATCGGTCTGCTCTGCCCAGATAGGGAAATTATCTTTATAAGTGGGGAAACTTTCCTGCAAAGAGCGAACGATAGCCATATCTTCAAAATAGAGAATAGTACCATATCCACAAGCGAAACAGCCATCAATCTTTTCTTCGGTCTTGCCAAATACCTCAGCCGGAACTCGCTTACGCAAGACATTTTTTACAATGTTCCACAACTTTTCATGCGCCTTACCTGTTAATAACACAACACGAGTGGTTTGAGAATTGAAAGCTGAGGGGACAAATTCTACAGCAAAACAAATTAAATCTCTTATTTCTTTATCAGACAATGTCGATTTGTTTTGGATCCGATAAAATGTACGACGGGCTTTCAGAGCCTCCTTAAAACTTTTTGTCATATAAAACAACGTATTTATGGGTTATTATAAATGAAGAACAAACAGGTAACAAAAGAAGTTCACTTTTTTTGCTTTTTTCAATGCAATAACCTATTTTTGTTAGCTAATTATTAACATTAAAAACAACACATTCAATGAAAGATTTTCTAAAATTTACGTTTGCCAGCGTCATCGGCGTCATTCTGGCAGGCGTAGTGTTCACTATACTAGGGATTATCACTCTGGTTGGCATAGTCGCCTCATCGGATACTGAAACGGTGGTGAAAGACAACTCTATCTTCGTACTCGACTTTAAAGGCAGTTTGTCCGAACGTGTACAGGAAAACCCACTCCAACAACTTTTGGGAGAAGAATTTGAAGCATACGGTTTGGATGACATTCTAGCTTCTATCAAGAAGGCAAAAGACAATGACAAAATCAAGGGTATTTATATCCAACCTTCTTATCTGGAAGCATCATACGCTTCCTTAGAGGAAATACGCAATGCATTACTGGATTTCAAAGAAAGCGGCAAATTCATCGTTGCTTATGCAGACCAATATGCACAGGGGATGTATTATCTTTCCAGCGTGGCCGATAAAATAATTATCAATCCGCAAGGAAGTATTGGATGGCACGGAGCAGGCATGCAACCTGTTTTCTTCAAAAATCTGGTTTCCAAACTAGGACTGGAAGTACAGGTATTCAGAGTGGGTACTTACAAATCAGCCGTGGAACCGTTTATTGCTACAGAAATGAGTCCGGCCAACCGCGAACAGATGACCGAATGTCTAGAATCTGTCTGGCATCGTATTCTTGCAGATGTATCCGACTCACGACGCATCCCGACAGATACTCTGAATGCTTATGCTGACCGATATATGGATTTTTGTCAGGCAGAAGAATATATTCAATGCAAACTGGCAGATACCCTGATGTATAAAGATGAGGTTATTTCCTATCTGAAACAATTAAGCGGTCGTGACGAAAACGACAAACTAAACAGTCTTTTCATAGAAGACATGATAAACGTCAAGAAAAATGTGCCCAAAGACAAAAGTGGAAATATAATAGCCGTATATTATGCATACGGCGAGATCCTGGATGCTCCCGGCAGTTCCACAGAAGATTGTATTGATGTACAAAAGATGTGTAAAGACCTGCGCAAATTACGTGATAACGATGACGTAAAAGCTGTTGTATTACGCGTCAACTCACCGGGTGGCAGCGCATACGGTTCAGATCAAATATGGCGTGAAGTAGTAAGACTGAAAGAGAAAAAACCGGTAATCGTTTCTATGGGAGATTATGCTGCATCAGGAGGCTATTACATTTCCTGCGCTGCAAACCGCATTTTCGCTGACCCGACTACGCTGACTGGTTCTATCGGCATATTCGGCATGATGTATTCAGGTGAGAAACTGTTTACTGAAACTTTAGGACTAAATTTTGATGTAGTGAAAACTAATAAAATGGCTGATTTGGGTGCCAGCCTAGGTCCGGTTCTCACCCGCCCGCTAAATGCATCAGAACAAGAATTAATGCAGAACTATGTCAACCGAGGATACAAGCTGTTCGTAAACCGTTGCGCTGAAGGTAGAAAAATGTCTACAGAGGCTATTGAAAAAGTTGCTGAAGGCCGTGTATGGACCGGTGCCATGGCAAAAGACCTTGGTCTGGTAGACGAGCTGGGAGGTATAGACAAAGCATTGAATGCCGCCGCCACCCAAGCCGGTATCGAAAATTACAGTATTATCGGCTATCCTGAAAAAGAAAATATTTTCGCAAGCCTGCTGGGAAATCAGAAAAAACATTATATAAACAGCGAAATTAAAGAATATTTGGGAAGCTATTATAACAGCTTCAAGGCGCTGGAGAACATAAAAGACGCCAACTGTATACAGGCACGTATGCCGTTTGACCCTAATATCCAATAAATTGCACATGGAAGGTAATCTTATCAAGATAAACAAGTGGCTATATCCGGTTTCATGGATTTATGGGACCGGTGTATGGCTGCGTAATAAATTGTTTGACTGGGGAATATACAAAGAACGTAAGTTTGATATCCCGGTCATCTCGGTAGGCAACATCACCGTAGGCGGAACCGGAAAGACCCCCCATACAGAATACCTGATAAGATTATTGCAGAAAGATTACAAAGTAGCCGTACTAAGCCGCGGCTACAAACGCAAATCCAAAGGCTTTGTACTTGCCAGACCGGATACGTCCGTACAGATGATAGGTGACGAACCTTTCCAAATGAAACAGAAGTTTCCGGATATCCATATGGCAGTAGACCGGGACCGTTGTCATGGCATAGAGCAGTTATGCAATAGTCACATCGCCCCTGGAACAGAAGTGATTATTTTGGATGATGCTTTCCAGCACCGATATGTAAAGCCCGGAATAAACATCTTATTAGTAGATTACCACCGACTGATTTGCGAAGACACCTTGCTGCCTGCCGGACGAATGCGCGAACCTGAAAACGGAAAAAGCCGGGCACATATTGTTATTGTCACTAAATGTCCTAAGGACATCACCCCTATGGATTTAAGAGTCTTAAGCAAGCAAATGGAACTTTACCCCTATCAGCAGCTCTACTTCACAACATTAGCATACGGCAAGTTGCATCCGTTGTTTACAGCAGGGAATGCAGTTTCATTAAAAGAGATAGAAAAAGACAAGCATATCCTATTGGTGACAGGCATAGCCTCCCCAGCAAAACTCATTCAAGATTTATCACCATACAATGAGCACATTGAGTCACTGGCTTTCAGTGACCACCATGACTTTACAGCAAGAGATATGGAACTGATAAAGAAGCGTTTCATGAAACTTCCGGAAGGTAAACGCATGATTATCACCACTGAAAAAGACTCTGTACGACTAGCAGCCCATCCACTGATGGACGAAATGCTGAAACCTTATATATATATGCTGCCCATTGAGGTAGCCTTTTTACAAGACCAACAAGAACTGTTTAACTCAAATATAACCGACTATGTTAGAAAAAATTCAAGAAACAGCAACTTTTCTTAGAGAAAAGATGCATACCAGTCCCGAAACTGCTATTATATTAGGTACCGGCTTAGGAAGCCTGGTACACGAAATTACCGATAAATACGAGATCAGTTACAAAGATATCCCTAATTTCCCTGTTTCAACCGTAGAGGGACATAGCGGTAAATTGATTTTCGGCAAATTAGGTAATAAAGACATCATGGCTATGCAAGGACGTTTCCACTTCTATGAAGGATACTCCATGAAAGAAGTTACTTTCCCCGTACGGGTGATGCGTGAATTAGGCATCAAAACATTGTTCGTATCCAATGCAGCTGGAGGTACGAATGCAGACTTTGAAATTGGTGATCTGATGATTATCAGAGATCATATCAACTTTTTTCCCGAACACCCGTTGCACGGCAAGAACATTGAATACGGCCCCCGTTTCCCGGATATGAGTGAAGCCTACTCCAAAGAACTGATAGACAAAGCACTGGAGATCGCTAAAGAAAAAGGTATCAAAGTACAACAAGGAGTATATATCGGTACACAGGGACCCACCTTCGAAACTCCGGCAGAATACAAGATGTTCCACATTCTTGGAGCTGACGCCGTAGGTATGTCTACCGTTCCTGAAGTTATTGTAGCAAACCATTGTGGCATCAAAGTGTTTGTGGAAGTTTCACACGAAGAGGTTCAGAAAGCGGCAGATGAAGCGCAACCGCGCATGACTACCATTATGCGTGAAATGATTAATCGAATTTAAGAACATGCAGGAAATAAACAGAACAGAAATAGCGACCTTAGGTGAGTTCGGCCTCATTAAACATCTAACGAAGGATATCGAGTTAAAAAATCCGGAAACCCAATATGGTGTGGGAGACGATGCAGCCGTATTGGAATTTAAAGATAAAGAGGTATTGGTAACCACAGACTTACTGATGGAAGGGGTACATTTTGATTTGGTTTATACCCCATTGAAACATTTGGGATATAAATCGGCCATCGTAAACTTCTCGGACATTTATGCTATGAATGGTACTCCAAAACAAATCACAGTTTCTATCGCACTGTCCAAACGCTTTTGTATTGAAGATTTAGAACAGTTCTATGATGGGCTAAAACTGGCTTGTGAACTACACCATGTAGATATTGTGGGTGGAGATACAACTTCATCCGTAACCGGGCTCGCCATCAGTATTACTTGCATAGGTGAAGCGGACAAGGACAAAGTAGTTTATCGCAACGGCGCACAAGATACAGACTTGATTTGTGTCAGCGGTGACTTGGGAGGAGCTTATATGGGACTTCAACTTCTAGAGCGTGAAAAGGCTGTTTTCCAAGGAGCAAAAGAAGCAAATCCGGATTTTTCCGGAAAAGAATATATTTTGGAACGTCAGTTAAAGCCTGAAGCACGTAAGGATATCATTGAGAAACTGGCTAAAGCGGGAATCAGGCCCACCGCTATGATGGATATTTCCGACGGCCTTTCTTCGGAACTGCTACATATATGCTCACAAAGCGATACCGGCTGTCGCGTTTACGAGGAAAGAATTCCCATTGATTACCAAACGGCTG
>OLYV01001001.1_pt1 | contig 9694 bp, 10 predicted proteins | sample 1644371 | NCBI WGS metagenome assembly OLYV01 (sample SAMEA103958124, study PRJEB25191) | human gut metagenome | biome: human-associated habitat [ENVO:00009003]; feature: intestine environment [ENVO:2100002]; material: feces | place: Germany | collected 2013/2015 | reverse complement strand
CGCAGGACGCCTTGGCATACTGGTATTTTGCGGGGTTTTCCACGCACTCGTCAAAGGCCATGGCGATATCGGAGCCAAGGTTGGACTGGATGCGCATGCTCTCCTCCGGCCCCATGAAGATGCGGTGGCCGTCCAGATGGCTGGCAAAGGTGACGCCCTCCTCGGTGATCTTCCGCAGGCTGGCCAGGGAGAACACCTGGAAGCCGCCGGAGTCCGTGAGGATGGGACCGTCCCAGTTCATGAACCGGTGCAGGCCGCCCATCTGCCGCACCACGTCGTCGCCGGGGCGCAGATGCAGGTGATAGGTGTTGGACAGCTCGATCTGGCAGCCCAGGTCGTGGAGGTCGAAGGCGTCCACGCCGCCCTTGATGGCGGCCTGGGTGCCCACGTTCATAAACACCGGCGTCTGTACCACGCCGCCGTGGGCGCACTGGAACTCGCCACGCCGGGCGTGTCCCTCTTTTTTGATGACTTTGAACATAGATTCTCCTTATTGAATGAACATCGCATCGCCAAAGCTGAAGAAACGATACTTTTCCCGGACCGCCTCACGGTACGCCGCCAGGACGTGCTCCCGGCCCGCCAGGGCGGACACCAGCATGATCAGGGTGGACTCCGGCAGATGGAAATTGGTGATCAGCGCATCCATGACCTTGAATCGGTAGCCAGGATAGATGAAGATATCCGTCCATCCGGCGCTGGCCGTCATGGTGCCGTCCTCCGCGGCCCAGCTTTCGATGGTGCGGCAGGAGGTGGTGCCCACGCAGATGACCCGGCCGCCGTTTTTCCTGGTCTCGTTGATCAGGTCCGCCGTCTCCTGGGGGATCACACAGTACTCGCTGTGCATCTCGTGGCCCTCGATCTCGTCCTCCTTCACCGGGCGGAAGGTCCCCAGGCCCACATGAAGTGTAACGTATCCCAGCTTTACACCCATTGCGGATACTTGATTCAGCAGTTCCTGGGTGAAGTGCAGGCCCGCCGTGGGGGCGGCAGCGGAGCCGTTGACCTTGGAGTACACCGTCTGGTAGCGCTCCTGGTCCTGAAGCTCCTCCTTGATATAGGGGGGCAGGGGCATTTTCCCCAGCCGCTCCAGCACCTCCAGGAAAATCCCCTCATAATCGAAGCGCACCAGGCGGTTGCCGCCGGGCAGCTCCTCCACCACCTCCGCCGTCAGTTCCCCGTCGCCGAAGGACAGCTTCGACCCGGTGCGCATCCGCTTGCCGGGCCGCACCAGGCACTCCCAGGTCTTGTTCCCCCGGTCGATCAGCAGCAGCACCTCGCACGCGCCGCCGCCGGGCAGCCGGTGGCCCAGCAGACGGGCAGGAAGCACCCGGGAATTATTGAGGATCAGGCAGTCGCCGGGCCGGAGATACTCCGGAAGATCGTAAAAATGCCGGTGCTGCCACGCGCCGGTGTTCTTGTCCAGCACCAGCAGCCGGGAGGCGTCCCGCTGGGGGATGGGCGTCTGGGCGATCAGCTCCGGTGGTAATTCATAGTTAAAGTCGCTTGTTTTCATATCCATCGTCCTGTTTCCGGTAAATTGTGCCATAGGCACTTTCAAAATATCAGTATAGTATATTTTCCCGATTCCGGCAACTGTTTTCCGGAAAAACGGCGAAAATTCAGCGGCAGGGATCGCGCCCCGCCGCTGAATCGACCATATTGCGTTACAGGATGGACTTGGCGTCCACATAAAGCTCCCGGACCGCCGGTGCATCGGCGGTGACGGGCTCCGGCTGATGGTCCCGCTTCTCGATGAACTTGGGGGCTACCTGGGGGAACAGGGCCAGGCTCAGCACGTCCTCGTCGGACTTTGCCAGGCCCCGGAACTCCTGGCGGTACTTCTTCAGCTCCGGCTCCAGCAGGTCGGCCGGGCGGCAGGTGACCACGTCCTCAGGGGCGATGCCCGCCTTGGCCCGGACCTCCGGGTTCACCTCGCCGGGCAGCGCACCGTACTCACCCCGCAGCAGTCCCTTGGACTCCTTGGGGAAGGTCTTGTACTTGCCCACGATGACGTTCATCACCGCCTGCGTGCCTACGATCTGGCTGGTGGGAGTCACCAGCGGGGGATAGCCGAAGTCCTTGCGGACCCGGGGAATTTCCGCCAGCACGTCGTAGTATTTGTCCTCCTTCCCGGCCTGCTTCAGCTGGGAAATGAGGTTACTGAGCATGCCGCCGGGGACCTGATACAGCAGGGTGTTGGTGTCCACTCGCAGGACCTTGGGGTCCAGAATGCCCGCGTCCTGGAGACGCTGGGCCACCTGGCGGAAATGGACGGCGGCATCGGACAGCTTGCCCAGGTCCAGGCCGGTGTCGCGGACGGTTCCCTTCAACGTTGCCACCAGGGACTCGGTGGCGGGCTGGCTGGTGCCGTTGGCCATAGGCGACAGGGCGGTGTCCACGATGTCTACCCCGGCATAGGCCGCCATCAGCAGCGTCATATCGCCGGTGCCGGAGGTGTTGTGGGTGTGCAGGTGGATGGGGACGCTGACGGTCTCCTTCAGAGCCTTCACCAGGGAATAGGCGTCCATAGGCAGCAGGAGGTTGGCCATGTCCTTGATGCAGATCATGTCCGCGCCCATCTCCTCCAGCTCCTTGGCCAGCTTCACGAAGTAGGCCTCGTTGTGGATGGGGGACATGGTATAGCTGAGGGTGGCCTCCACCTGTCCGCCGTATTTCTTGGTAGACTTGATGGCCTGTTCCAGATTGCGCACGTCGTTGAGAGCGTCGAAAATGCGGATGATGTCGATGCCGTTCTCGATGGACTTGGCGCAGAAGGCGTCCACCACGTCGTCGGCGTAGTGCTTGTAGCCCAGGATGTTCTGGCCCCGGAACAGCATCTGCAGCTTGGTGTGCTTCACATGCTTGCGGATGGTGCGCAGGCGCTCCCAGGGGTCCTCCCCCAGAAAGCGCATACACGCGTCAAAGGTTGCGCCGCCCCAGCACTCCAGGGAGTAGTACCCGATGGAGTCCAGGGTCTCCAGGGCGGGCAGCATATCCTCGATGGTCATGCGGGTGGCCGCCTGGGACTGGTGGGCGTCCCGGAGGATGGTATCGGTAATCAGCAGGGGCTTATTCGATAAAAATTCCATAATTTACCTCCTATCAGCCGAACAGGGAGATCAGCACGCCTGCGGCGATGGCGGAGCCGATGACGCCCGCCACATTGGGACCCATGGCATGCATCAGCAGGAAGTTGCCGGGATTGGCCTCCTGGCCCACCTTCTGGCTGACCCGGGCCGCCATGGGAACGGCAGACACACCGGCGGAGCCGATGAGGGGATTGATCTTCTCCTTCAGGAACAGGTTCATGAACTTGGCCAGCAGCACGCCGCCGGCGGTGCCGAAGCCGAAGGCCACCACGCCCATGCCCATAATGGCCAGAGTCTTGGGGCTGAGGAAGGTGGTGCCGGTGGCGGTAGCGCCCACGCTGATGCCCAGGAAGATGGTGACGATGTTCATCAGCTCGTTCTGCATGGTCTTGCTGAGCCGGTCCAGCACGCCGCACTCCTTGGCCAGGTTGCCGAACATCAGGCAGGCGATCAGCGGCGCGGCAGAGGGCACCAGCAGGGCCACAAACACCGTGACCACAACGGGGAACAGAATCTTCTCCCGCTTGCTGACCTCCCGCAGGGGCTTCATGACGATCTGCCGCTCCTTCTCGGTGGTCAGGGCCTTCATAATAGGCGGCTGGATGACGGGCACCAGGGCCATGTAGGAGTAGGCCGACACGGCGATGGGGCCCAGCAGTGCCGGGGCCAGCATGGCGGTGACGAAGATGGCCGTGGGGCCGTCCGCGCCGCCGATGATGCCCACGGAGGAGGCTTCCGCGCCGGTAAAGCCCAGCAGGCGGCAACCCAGATAGGTCAGGAAAATGCCCAGTTGGGCGGCAGCGCCCAGCAGCAGGCTCTTGGGGTTGGCGATCAGGGGGCCGAAGTCGGTCATGGCGCCCACGCCCATGAAGATCAGGCAGGGATAGATGCCCAGCTTGATGCCCAGATACAGCACATCCACCAGGCCCACGGAGATGGTCTGTCCCACGGACACGGTGTTCAGCACGGCGTCTGTAACGCCCGCCGCCTGCATTTCGGCGATGAACTCTGCCGTGATGGGCTGGCCGCCGAACAGCTCCCAGTGGACGTGGCCCCCGGCAAAGAGGATCTCGTGGAACATCCCCGCCCCGGGCAGATTGGTCACCAGCATGCCGATGGCGATGGGCACCAGCAGCAGGGGCTCAAACTTCTTCACTATGCCCAGAAACAGCAGGACACAGGCAATCACCAGCATAATGGCGCTTTTCCAGTTCTCCCCCTGGAAGAACTGATAAAAGCCGGTACTGGTCAGGAAATTGGCAATTGCTTCCATATGCGGCCCTCCGGGGTCAACCGATGGTGCACAGCAGGGTGCCGGACTCCACGGAGGCCCCCTTGGTGACAGCCACGGAGGTGACGGCGCCGTCGCAGGGCGCCATGATCTCGTTTTCCATCTTCATGGCCTCCAGGATCATCAGCACGTCGCCCTTCTTCACGGCGCTGCCGTTTGCCACGTTGACGGCCAGAATGGTGCCGGGCATGGGGGCGGTGATCTTTTCGCCTCCGGCAGGGACGGCAGGTGCAGCGGGGGCAGGGGCGGCCGCAGGAGCGGCGGGCGCACCGGTCATTTCCTCGATCTCCACCTCGAACACGGTGCCGTTGACGTTGACTCTGTACTTTTTCATGGTGCGTTCCTCCTTACACTTTCTTCATGGATACGATACGGATGGCGGAGACGTCGGTCCCCAGGTCCTCGGCGATGGCGGCGGAAATGGCCGCGATCATGGCGGGGCTTACGGCCTCCGCAGCCGCCGGGGCGGCGGGAACCGCAGCCTTGGGCGGCGTCTGGGTGCCGGATGTGCGCGTGCACACCCAGCTCATCAGCGAAACCAGCAGAATGATGCACAGAAGTCCCGCAAACACCGTTCCCAGGCCCATCAGCACGACAAATAAGTTGGAATAGTCCATTTCTTCCTCCCTCTCACTCTTTTTGCGCAGACAGTACACGTCCCGGAGACATTGTGCCCTGTCCATGCGGACAAGTCGTGGACAAATTTCCATGATATGTTGCCCCATTATACACAGGTATGGCGTATCTGTCAACAGCAATTCGTCACAATTCTAACAATTTGTTCAGAATGACAAATACACCCGGTGGAGGGCTTATACAAAACCACAGAAAAAGCGCACCTCTCACAGGGGAGATGCGCCGATCCGTTATCTGTTATATATAGCCGTACAGACCCCGCACGGAGACCTCGCCGCAACGCAGCGTGACCACCGTGCCGTCCTGTCGGCGCACCACAAGGCCGTATTGCCGGTCGATGTCCAGGGCCGTCACCGTCTCCCCGGTGTCCGGGATGCGCAGCGTCTGTCCCAGGTTCAGACACAGGCGGCGATAATCGGCGGCGTAGACCGCCGGGGTGTGCAAGTGTCCGAAGGCCTGGCACAGAGCCTCAGCCAGGGCCGTTTCCAGGGCGTCCCGGTCCACGGGACAGCCCTGGGCCTCCAGGGACGTGGCGATCCGGGCCACCTCCGGTGAAAAGTCATCGGGCCGCTGCCGCAGGTTGACGCCGATGCCGATAACCACATGGTCCACTCCCCTGCCGGACAGCGACGCCTCCGTCAAAATGCCCGCCAGCTTCCGTCCCCCCAGTACCAAGTCATTGGGCCATTTGATCCGTACCGGCGCGCCGGTGACGCGGTGGATGGCCCCGGCGGCGGAGACCGCCGCCATGGGGGTCAGGGGCAGCAGGTCCTCCGGCGTCCCCTCCGGCCGCCACAGCACCGAGAGGTACAGGCCCAGCCCCTCCGGCGATTCAAAGCTCCGGCCCATACGGCCCCGGCCCGCCGTCTGCCGCCGGGCGATCACCGCCGTGCCGCTGGGCGCGCCCTGGGCCGCCAGGCTTTTGCACACGGTGTTGGTGGAGTCCACCGTGTCATAGCGGAAAATCTTTGGCTGCTCCATCCGTACTGCCTCCCTTCGTTTTTCCCATGGTAACATGGATTTCCCCGGACGTAAAGGGGGTGATTGTCAAGCGCTTGACAATCACCCCCTGCCTGTGATACGATAGCCCCAATCTTTTCCAGATCAGGAGGGGGCCATGTCCGCACGAAAACTGGTATATACCGCCCTGCTGGCCGCATTGACGGCGGCGGGCGCGTTCATCCGCATCCCGATTGGGATCTCCGTTATCACCCTGCAGTTCCTGTTCACCGCCATGGCGGGGGTGCTGCTGGGACCGGGCGGCGGAGCCCTGAGCCAGGGGGTCTATGTGGCCCTGGGGCTTGTGGGGCTGCCGATCTTCACCGCCGGAGGCGGCTTCGGCTATGTGCTCCAGCCCTCTTTCGGGTTTCTGCTGGGGCTGATCCCTGCCGCCGCCGTTATCGGCGCTCTGAGCCGCCGCAGCAGCTCGCCGGTGAGGCTGGCCCTGGCCTGCGGGGCGGGGCTGGCGGTTCTGTATGCCGTGGGGGTGCCCTATATGGCGCTGATCCTCAACGGCTATCTGGGCAAGGGCATGAGTGTGCCGGCCCTGCTCTGGTCGGGGATGCTGATCTATCTGCCGGGGGACGCCGCGAAAATCGCCGTGACGGCCCTGCTGTGCCCGGTGCTGCGCAGGCGCGTCCCGGGGCTGGCAGGACAGAAATAATGAGGACAGGCCATAGGCCTGTCCTCGGGGGCTGTCATGTTACTTGGTACCGAAGATGCGGTCGCCGGCATCGCCCAGACCGGGCACGATATAGCCGTGCTCGTTCAGGTGATCGTCCACCGCACCGGCGTAGATGTCCACATCGGGGTGGGCCTTCTGCAGGTGCTCGATGCCCTCGGGGGCAGCCACCAGCACCATGAGCTTGATGTTGTGGCAGCCGCGCTTCTTCATCTCGGTGATGGCGGCGTCGGCGGAGCCGCCGGTGGCCAGCATGGGATCCACGATGATGATGTCGCGGTCGGCCACGTCCTTGGGCATCTTGCAGAAGTAGACGTGAGGCTCCAGAGTCTCCTCGTCCCGGAACATACCGATGTGGCCCACGCGGGCGGAGGGCACCATGCGCAGCACACCGTCTACCAGGCCCAGACCGGCCCGGAGGATGGGCACCACGGCGAACTTCTTACCGGCCAGAGTGGGCAGCTCCGCCTTACACAGGGGAGTCTCCACTACCTTGGTGGTCAGCGGCAGGTCACGGGTGGCCTCGTAGGTGATCAGCATGCCGATCTCGGAAACCAGCTCCCGGAAATCCTTGACGCTGGTGTTCTTGTCCCGGAGGATGGTGAGCTTGTGGGCCACCAGGGGATGGTTCATGACGTGGACTTTTTCGCTAAACATGGCGCTTCTCCTTTATATATAAAAATTATCAATCCAAGGTGATCTTCAGGCCCCGGGCCAGCCGCTCCCGCTCCGCCTGGCTCAGCCGCAGGTACACGGGAACCAGGTCCCGGGCCGTGGTGACCTGTCCGGCGGCAGCCATTTCCTCCGCCGCCAGGGCAACCCCCACAGCGTTCTGCATCACCAGCTGAGGCGGGGCCATCCGGCAGGGAATATCCTGCTCCAACAGATAATTATAACACAGCCCGGCCCCGTCGCCAACAACAAATTTCGGCTCCGGGCGGTTTTTTATCTCCTCCGCCAGCTCCGCCAGGCCGATGGCCCGGTCCGGACACTGCCGGGTCAGAACGCCGTCACGGGCCAGGAACAGGGCGTTGTACACCTGGCTGCGCCGGGCGTCCATGGCGCAGATGATGAGGCCCTCCATATGGGCCAGATTCCGGGCCATGGCGGCCAGGGTGGACACGCCGCAGCAGGGCTTTTCCAAGGCCCAGGCCAGGCCCTTCAGGGCGGACACGCCGATGCGCAGGCCGGTGAAGCTGCCCGGCCCGTTGGCGGCCGCCAGCAGGTCCATATCCCGGACCCGCAGCCCGGCAGCGGACAGCATACCGTCCACCAGGGGCATCAGGGTGCGGCTGTGGGTCAGGCCCATGTTCTGATAGGCGCTGGCCAGGGGAACGCCGTTTTCCACCACGGCAGCGGAGACGCTTTTGGCCGAGGTCTCGATGGCAAGTATTTTCAAAGCGGCTCCCCTCCCTCAATGGTAATACTGCGCCAGCCGTCGTTTTCCGGCCAGCGGGTGATGGTGACGGTGATGGCGTCCGGCGGCAGGGCCTCCCGGACGTTTTCGCTCCACTCCACGGCGCACACGCCGCCCCGGTCCAGATAGTCCTCCCAGCCGATGTCGAACAGGGCGTCGGCGTCCGCCAGGCGGTACATATCGAAGTGGAACAGGGGCGTGGGGCCGTCGTATTCGTTGACGATGGTGAAGGTGGGGCTGGTGACCCGGCCCCGGCAGCCCAAGCCCCGGGCCAGGCCCCGGGTGAAGGCAGTTTTGCCCATCCCCAGGCCGCCGAAGTAGGCCACCACCGCACCGGGGCGCAGGGTCCGGCCCAGACGGCAGCCCAGCTCCTCCGTTTCCGCGGGACTATGGGTGATATACTCCATAGGCGGCCTCCTCTCCGTAAAATCATCTGATTATATCACAGGAATCCCCGCTTGAAAAGAGCAAATTCAGTTTATAGAAAAAGTTTCGGGCGAAAGCGGCCAGACGCGCCTCTTGCCAATCGGGACGGGTTGTGGTATCGTATCAGACGCCGGGCCGTTGTCCGGCTATGCCATTCAATAAGGAGAATCCCATGAAAATCGCTTCCTGGTGCCGGGCCAACGCCATGCCCCTGATTGCCGTGCTGGCGGCGGCTGTCACGGCCTGCTTTGTGCCGGCGGATGCGGCCTATGCCGGATATTTCGACTGGAAAACCCTGTCCTGCCTGTTCTGCGTGCTGGCGGTGGTGTGCGCCCTGCGCAGCGTGGGCCTGTTCCCGGTGATCGCCCGGCGGCTGCTGCAGCTGTTCGGAACCGCCCGCAGCGTGGGCACGGCCCTGGTGCTCATCACGCTGGTGGGCTCCATGCTGCTGACCAACGACACGGCCCTGCTGACCTTTCTGCCTCTGAGCTGGATGGTCCTGCAGGAGGCGGGACAGGAAAAGCTGACCGCCTATGTCTTTATCCTGCAAAACTGCGCCGCCAACTTAGGCGGTATGCTGACCCCCTTCGGGAATCCCCAGAACCTGTATCTGTTCGACCACTATCACATTCCTGTCGGTGAGTTTCTGTCCATTATGCTGCTGCCGTTTGCCCTGTCCACGGGGCTGATCCTGCTGTGCTGCCTGCTGATTCCCCGGCAGGTGCTGGCGGTGCCCCAGCGGGAGCTGACGTTGGACAAGCCCCGGGCCATCGCATACGGACTGCTGTTCTGTCTGGCCGTGGGGATGGTCCTGCGGGCGGTCCCCTACCCTGTGGGCTTAGCGGTCATCGCGGCGGCGCTGGCCGTTATGGACCCTCGGGCGCTGAAAAGCGTGGACTGGGGGCTGCTGGTGACCTTTGCCGCGTTTTTCGTGTTCTCCGGCAACATGGCCCGGATTCAGCCGGTGCGGGAGCTGTTCGGCCGACTGCTGGCCCATGGCGTCCTGCCGGTATCGGCGCTGACGTGCCAGGTAATCAGCAACGTCCCCGCCGCCATTCTGCTGAGCCAGTTCACGGACCGCTTCCGGGAGCTGTTGATCGGCGTCAACATCGGCGGCGCCGGAACGCTGATTGCGTCCCTGGCCAGCCTCA
>OLYV01000992.1_pt1 | contig 9810 bp, 8 predicted proteins | sample 1644371 | NCBI WGS metagenome assembly OLYV01 (sample SAMEA103958124, study PRJEB25191) | human gut metagenome | biome: human-associated habitat [ENVO:00009003]; feature: intestine environment [ENVO:2100002]; material: feces | place: Germany | collected 2013/2015 | reverse complement strand
TACTTCTGCGGCTCGTCCTGACAGTCCATATACCAGATGCCGAAATCCTCGTCCGGGATGTCGATGACCGGGGCGTTGATGTCAAAGGGCAGCGGGTCGGGGATGTCGTCGTAAGCCACGCTGCCGTCCTTGAACTCGTAGGCGATGTCGCACTTGCGGGATGCCTGACGCACCAGCTTGTGCAGCTCCTGACGGGCAGCGTCGTTGTTGACGGCTTCGGCGCGGTTGAACACGATCAGCTCGCTGCGGGCGATCTTGTCCAGCATCAGGCTGCGCATGGAGTTGTCGCGGGCGTAGGTCAGGGCGGTGGTGCCGTCGGCGGTGGCGATGCACTGGTAGACGATCCAGTTCTCAGGCAGATTGTTTGCCAGGTCCTGCAGCATCCACATACCGTTGTACTCGATGACCACGCGGCCTGCATCGGCCTCCTTGGCCAGCTTGGCGAGGTTCTGGGGGTTCAGCTCAGCCTTGTCCTCGAGGTTGTAGAGGGTCACGCCGGGGAAGGCGAACTTCTTCTCGTTGTACTCCTCTTCGCCCTCCTCGCAGACCAGCAGAAGGGTCTTGTCGCCGGAGTCGAAGTTGGGGTCTTCAAAGGTCTCCTGAATGAACTTGGTCTTGCCGCTCTCGAGGAAGCCCACAAACAGGTAAACCGGGATCTCATTTGCCATAATCGTTTATCCTTTCAGGGCCAATATCAGCAGCCGAACAGTGCTGCGATGGCCTTCTCATCCAGCTTGGAGCCGATGACCACCAGCTTGCCGCCGACATCTGCGCCGCGTGCGCGGACTTCCCACTCGCCGGGAACGTAGTCGAACTCCAGCCAGCCGTCGGTGCCGCCGTCCACGATGCCCTTGGAGCGGAGGATCATGCCGTAATTGCCGGAGTCCAGCTCGGTGAGGGCGTGCTCGATGTCCGCCTTGGAGAATTTCTTGGCCGTCTCGACGCCCCAGCTGGTGAAGACCTCATCGGCGTCGTGGTCATGATGATGGTGATGATGGCCGCAGCAGCACTCGCCATCATGGTGGTGCTCATGCTCGTCCTGATCATCGTCGTCATCATGGTCGTGGTGATGGTGGCAGCATTCGTGGCCGTGGTCATCATCCTCGTCATGATGGTGGTGATGCTCGTGCTCATCCTCATCATCGTCGTCATCATCATGGTCGTGGTGATGGTGGCAGCACTCGTGGCCGTCCTCATCATGGTCATGGTGGTGGTGATGATGCTCTTCCTCATCCTCGTCCGCATGGGCAGCATTGGAAGCCTGTGCTTCGCTCAGAAGCTCGGCAACCAGGTCGCGCTTACCATCCATAACGGAAACGATCTGTGCACCGGTCAGTTCGTTCCAATCGGTGGTCACAATGGTGGCGGTGGGGTTCTTTTCCTGGATCAGGGCAACAGCTGCGGCAACCTTTTTCTCGTCTGCGCTGCCGGTGCGGCTCAGGATGATGCAGGATGCGTGGCTGATCTGGTCATCATAGAACTCGCCAAAGTTCTTCATATACATTTTGACCTTGTTCACATCGGCCACAGTCACAAAGCTGTTCAGGCTGACCGGCAGGGTCTCGCCCACACCCTCAACAGCGCGGGTCACATCACTCAGCTTGCCAACGCCGGAAGGCTCGATCAGGATGCGGTCAGGATGATAAGTCTCCACGACCTTTTTCAGTGCCTCGCGGAAGTCGCCCACCAGGGAGCAGCAGATGCAGCCGGAGTTCAGCTCGTTGACCTGAATGCCTGCCTCACGCATAAAGCCACCGTCAATGCCGATCTCGCCGAATTCGTTTTCGATCAGCACAATCTTTTCACCTTGGAACGCTTCCTTGATGAGCTTTTTGATCAGGGTCGTTTTGCCTGCACCCAAAAAGCCGGAGAAAATATCAATTTTCGTTACCTGTTCTGCCATGGTAATATTCCCTTCTATCTTAAAGTTTGTCTGTGTTGTTAGCAATCTTGTTTTCTTACTGCTAACCTTATTATATCAAACCCGTCAAGAGCTTTTCGCCCATTTGGACCTGCCAAAATTTGAAATTTTTGAAAACTTCTTGCCCTGTCAGCGCCTTTTTACCGCGGCGTTTCCCCCGTTTGCTGCAAAATCCTCTCACCTTTCAGCAGTTTGCCCGAAAAACCGCCCAGTATCGCCTGAAAAACCGTTTTTTCTATTGAATTTTACGCCGGGCGCGTGTTACACTTGATTTATGCTGTTTTTACCGGAATTTTGCCTTGTTCACGCCCTGTTTTGGAGGTGAGCACCTTGCCCGCTGTCCCTGCATCCCGCGCCGCCGGGCGCGAAGTGACCCCCGTGGAACTGTTCCGCCTGCTGCCCGCCCATTTCGCCGCGGTACTGGTTTGTACCCTGCTGGGAGGTATTCTGGCCTTTGCTGCCGCACGCCTTGCCCCGCGCAGCTACCAGGCCGAAGCCCAGCTGTATGTTGCCGCCGCACAGGAGGGGCTGACCTCCGGCTATGCGGAACTGCAATTAACGGCTGATTATCAGGAGCTTTTGACCAGCCGTACCATGCTGGAATCCGTTATTTCCACCCTTGGCCTTTCCACGGATACTGCCCACTTAAAAGACCAGATTACCATTCTGCACCCGGCAGATACCCATATTCTGCGCATTGTTGCGGCCGATTCCTCCCCACAGCGCGCAGCAGATATTGCCAACGCACTGGCTGCCCTTGCGTTGGATGATCTCTCTGCCCGCATGGGCACCACCCCGCCCCGCCTGGTGGAGCAGGCAGCCCCGCCGCAGCGCTTTTCCGGGCCGGGGGCTGTGTTCCACGCAGCGTTTGGTGCTGGCATCGGCTTTTTGCTCTGCTTTGCTTTCCTCTGCCTGCATTACCTGTGGGATGACCACATTTATACGGCGGACGATCTGGCCCGTTGCCTTGGCTCTTCGCCGCTGGCCTGCATCCCGGATGCCACGCCCCGCCGCCTCCATGCCCGGAAAGGCGGCCGCCCATGAAAGAACTTGCTTTGAACCACCTGCCGGAGCTGGCACCCCGGACGGTTGAATCCCTGAATCTGCTGCGCCTGCGTCTGGAACAGACAGCCCCAGACGCCAAAATCATTCTGCTCACCAGCACTACCCCGCAGGAAGGTAAAACTACTCTGGCTTTGCAGTTCTGGCAGCTGCTTGCCGGGCTGGGCCAGCGCTGCCTGCTGGTTGACGGTGACCTGCGCCATTCCGGCATCTGCCGCCAGTGCGGGCTAACCGGTGAACACAAAGTGCCGGGTCTGGCACACTATCTTTCCGGCAGCGTTCCTCTGGAGGAAGTTCTCTACCACACCGAGATCCGCGGCACCTGCCTGGTTCCGGCCTCCGGCACCACCAGCCGCCCGGCCCTGCTGCTGGAACACCCCCGTTTTGCCCGCATGGTGGAAAGCTGTGCACCAAAGTTTGCTTATCTTTTGGTAGATGCTCCAGCCCTGAGCGAATGCAGTGACGCTCTCAGCCTTGCCAAGGTATGTGACGGTGCCCTGCTTGTGGTACAAAGCGGCGGCGTTACCCACCAGGAGCTGCGCCAGGCGGCTCACCTTCTGCAGGGCTGCGGTCTGCCGCTGCTGGGCACTGTGCTGAACCGCACCCCGTATTGACCTTTTGTGAAAACATGTTAGAATGGACTTGTTCAACATTCTGCATATAAGGAGAGGACTATTTTGACGACCAATGAAAAAATCGCCGCTCTGCGCGCCGCTGCCCAGGCAGCCGGTGCCCACGGTGTTTTGCTGATGACCAGCGACCCCCACTCCAGTGAATATCTGCCCGCTTATTACAACAGCCTGCCGTTTTTCTCCGGCTTTACCGGCGAGAACTCCACCCTCGTTGTCACCCTGACCGGCAGCGCCCTGTGGTGCGATGGCCGCTTTTATGTTCAGGGTGACCGTCAGCTGGCCGGTACCGAAATTGAGTGCATGCACGCCGGTTCCGCCGGGGTGCCCACCGTGGAAGAGTACCTGACCGCCCATTTTGCCGCAGGCCAGATCCTGCTGCTGGATGGCAGCTGCGTGCCTGCCACCATTGCCAACGGCTATGCCGCCGCTCTGGCCAAGAGCGGCGCCAAGCTGGAAAGCAGGGATATCGTCTCCCCCCTGTGGGAGAGCCTGACCACCCGCCCCAGCCTGCCCAACACCCCCTGCGAGCTGCTGACTGTTGAGCAGACCGGCGCCACCGCCGCCCAGCGCATTGCCATGGTGCGTGACGAGCTGAAAAAAGCCGGTGCCACCGCCCTGGCCGTGACTGGTCTGGACTGTGTGGGCTGGCTGACCAACATGCGCGCACGCGACCTGCCCTGTACCCCGCTGGCCGTTGCTTATGCCCTTGTCACGATGGACAGCTGCACCCTGTTTATCGCCCCCGGCCGCCTGAATGATGCCGACGCAAAAACGTTGGCCGATAACGGCGTTTCCCTGCGCGACTACCCGGAGCTGATCGATACCGTACACGCTCTGCCCGCAGAGGAAGTGTTCCTCGTAGACGAGAAAGCCACCAACTATGACCTGTACTGCGCCCTGAACGAGCACAAGACCGTTACCGGTGCCGACCCGATCTTTGCACTGAAAGGTGTCAAAAACCCGGTCGAGCTTGCCAACATCCGCGAATGCCATGTGCGCGACGGCGTTGCCATGGTGCGTTTCCAGATGGACTTGGAAAAGGCCATCGCCGAGGGCAAAATCCTGCACGAGACTGACATTGAAAAGATGCTGCAAAAGCGCCGTGCCGAAATGCCCGGCTATTTTGAGGACAGCTTTGATACCATTGCCGCTTACGGCCCCAACGCCGCCATGATGCACTACCATGCCGAGGGCGAAGTGAACAGCGTGATTGAGCCGCGCGGCTTCCTGCTGGTGGATAACGGCGGCCAGTATGACTGCGGCACCACCGATATCACCCGCACCTATCCCGTCGGCCCCCTGACCGAGAACGAGCGCAAATACTACACCTGGACCCTGCAGAGCCACATTGACATTGCCCGCGCCGTCTTCCTGGATTACTGCACCGGCTTTGCACTGGACAGCTTTGCCCGCGGCCCGCTGTGGGCACACAAAATCAACTACCGCTGCGGCACCGGCCACGGCGTTGGCTACATCTCCTCGGTGCACGAAGGCCCCCAGAGCCTGCGCCCCCAGAACCCCATTGTCTTCAAAGAGGGCATGACCATCACCGATGAGCCGGGCGTTTATGAGACCGATGAAGTCGGCATCCGCATTGAGAACGAGCTGGAATGCGTGGATGCCGGCACCAACCAATATGGTCACTGGCTGAAATTTGAGCCGCTGACCCTGGTGCCCATCTCCACCGAGCCGGTCATTGTGGACGAACTGACCCGTGACCAGATCAACTGGCTGAACGCCTACCATGCCCATGTATACGAGATGCTCAGCCCCCGCCTGACCGAGGAGGAAAAGACCTGGCTGAAAGCCAAGACTGCCCCCATCGACCGGTAAAGCTTTCTTTTCCGCATTTTTGAGTTATTTGAATCACTGAATTTATCGGCTCCTGCCGCACCAAGGCAGGGGCCGATTTTGTTTTGCCTTGGGTCCTGCTGTGCTATGTCCACATCAACCTTCCCTTTCCGTATTTTCCTTTTCCCTGTCTGTAGGGAAAAGTCTTGACCGTTCCGTCCCCTCATCCTACCCCCCTTTTATAAATGCACCTCTCTCATGGCTTCGCGCAAATCAACTTATTGTATTTTATTTAATTTTATATTCAAATTGTATTTCCCGTTTTCCTGCGTCCGCCCCTCTGTCCATTCTGCACATTCCGACCAAATTGGCGCATCGGATGCTGGTCATTCTGCTATTCTTTCATAAATCTTACCCAAAATCACACGTCTAACACTGTGCAATCATCCCATTTTCTGGACTTTTTACTCATTCTTGGGTAAAAAGCCGTGATTATTGTTGATTTTTTGTCAAAGTCGGTCTATAATAAAATAGCTGGCAGGGTCAAGCCCTCCAGCTGCTTGAACTGAATTTATAGGAGGTACCTGTTATGCTCGTAAATGCAACCAATATGCTCCTCAAAGCTCGTGACGGCCACTATGGCGTTGGCCAGTTCAATATCAATAACCTGGAATGGACCCGGAGCATTCTGCTTCAGGCTCAGGCCATGCAGAGCCCGGTTATCCTGGGCGTTTCCGAGGGTGCCGGCAAATATATGACCGGTTTCAAGACCGTTGCCGCCATGGTGCGCGCAATGGATGAATCTCTCGGCATCACGGTTCCCGTTGCCCTGCACCTGGACCACGGCACCTATGAGGGCGCAAAGGCCTGCATTGAAGCTGGCTTTACCTCCATCATGTTCGATGGCTCCCACTACCCCATCGAAGAGAACATTGCCAAGACCCGTGAGCTGGTTGAGCTGGCACACGACAAGGGCCTGTCCATCGAAGCCGAAGTTGGTTCCATCGGCGGCGTTGAGGACGGCGTAGTCGGCAACGGCGAAATCGCTGACCCCGAAGAGTGCGCCAAGATCACCGCTCTGGGCGTTGACTTCCTGGCTGCCGGCATCGGCAACATCCACGGCATTTACCCCGCCAACTGGAAGGGCCTGGACTTTGAAGCTCTGGAGCGCATCCATCAGGCTACCAACAACATTCCTCTGGTGTTGCACGGCGGCACCGGCATCCCCGACGAGATGGTTCAGAAAGCCATCCGCCTGGGCGTTTCCAAGATCAACGTCAACACTGACTGCCAGCTGGTATTTGCTGAGGCTACCCGCAAGTACATCGAAGCCGGCAAGGATCAGCAGGGCAAGGGCTATGACCCGCGCAAGCTGCTGAAGCCGGGCGCAGACGCCATCATGGATAAGGTCAAGGAGAAGATCGAGCTGTTCGGCTCTGCCAACAAGGCTTGATTTGGCTAAGATTTAATTTGCCGTTTATCCAGTAACATTACACCCCGGAATCGCATATTCTTATGCGGTTCCGGGGTGTTTTTATTTTACGCTGTTTGCGCTATTTTATTTGTAGGTACTAGCCATACCCTCGCAGTAGGGCGGGGTCACCCGACCCCGCCGAAGCCTTAGCCCATCTCTCATATTACAAATTTTGTAATGCACTTAAAACAGATTTGTAGGGGACGATGCTTCGCATCGTCCCACATGCCGGGCCTTGTCTAATATTTCACCACATCATTCTCCGCAAGTCAGCGGGCGCACATTGTGCGCCCCTACAGGTGGCATACCATCACAATCCCCTCCACATCACTCAAAACCCGTCTTTTCCCTCACCATCACATTCCAGGGCCATCTCGCCTGTCCCATCTTCACACAAAAAACGGCGCCGTACCCCATAAAGTCCGGGGTACAGCACCGTTTCTTTTTATCTTATTCTATAAACTCTATCATCATGCTCTGTGCTTTTTGTGCCTGCTCACCAATACGCCAAGCACTATCGCCAGCACAAAATAGATCACTGCCATCACCACAAAGCGGCCAAACAAACCGCCCACATAAGCAATCAGCAGGTTTTTCAGGGCAGGCGGGTCAATGCCCAGGCGCGTTAAGCCGATCATCGGCTTAACGCCCACACCCAGCACCAGGCACACCACAGCAGCACCGCCAAGGGCATACACCAGGCAGCGCGCCCCCAGGCGGGCATCTTTGCGGCTGATGTGCAGCATGGACACTACCGCAGCACACAGCAGCACCGCACTGACCACCAAGCCGATTACCATCACCTTTTGCAATTTCTGCACCAGGGTACGCAGCTGGCTGACCAGCGGCACCGCGGTGTAGGAGGCATACTCCATCCGCACAGCCTCAGCCACGGTTTCCACGGCCATCTTGGTTTCGCCTTCCAGCGTAATGCCACGGTCTGCCGTAGCCTGTTCCATGGCGCTGTAAACAGCTTCCGCGATATTATCGCGCGTATAATAGGTCAGCGTTTTGGCATACAGCCCCGCCACAGCATCCTGCATGTCGCTTTCCACCTGGTCAACAGACATAAACCCCGTCATAACATCGGCATCAAAACCGGTGGCTGCACCATAACTGATAAAATCCTGTACCATATCATCATAGGCGCTCTGGGCATAGCCGGAGCTTTTCACGCAGCTCTGCATATAGCCCACGTTACCAAACGTGGTAAACAGCATGACAAACACCGCCAAAAGTGCCAAAATCAGGCTGCTCAGCCAGGAAAGCACCATCGGCCACACAGCGCTGCCTTTGCGGGAGTTTTTTTGTTGCGTCATCTCTGCATCTCCTCCCTCAACGGTCAGCATCCAGCTCCGGGCCGGATGTGTAGCTGGCATAAACAAAGTAGCGGTTAGGGGTAAAGCCCAGCGCATCAAACGGGTAGCAGGTATACAGGATCAGGTTTTCATCGGTGCGTGTAAAGTCATACGTGGTGGTATCCTGGTAATCCCGCACCTCGCAGCGCTCCACCGTATAGGTGTAGGTACCGTAATGGGTCTCGATCGTCACCACATCGCCCACCTCAACGCTCTGCAGATCGTTAAAAAAGGTGTTGTTATGGCCCGCCATCAAAATGGTCTTACTTTCACCAGGGATACCTGCTCCGCTGCTGTCCACATAAGTACCAACGCCCCGATTCAGGATGCTGTTGGTGTCACCGTAATACACCGGCGCATCCACCGTGGTACCCGCAATCGTAATGCGGCCATAGCGGTCCCCCTTGCTGGGGTAGGTAATGCTGCTCAGCGGGATGGTCTCCTGTTCCGGCTCTTCCTGTGCGGTCCGGTCATTTTCCGTATTGGTCAGGGTCTGGGCTGCTTCATCAAACAGGTCCTTGGGCTGGGTTTCCACCACGCTGGTTTCCATAAACCACTCTACCAGCGAGTAGTACGGTGCGGCAAATACCTTGAACATGATTGCCAGCAGCGCCAACGTGACCAGCGCAAACAGCAGTGGCACTACCACCAGCCCTGCCGGACCTTTGCGCAAAAAATCGTTCTTGTGCGTCATTTATTTTTTCTCCCCGTTCAGGCACAGGCTGCGGCCCATACCTGACGCTGAAACAAAAAAATTCGCCGCGGCACGCCGCGGCGAACAACATGTTAGTTAGGCGTGATTACTCAGCGTCACGGCTCTTGCGAACAGCAACACCCATGGTGCCAGCGATGGCAACCACAGCAACCAGCATAGCGATACCAGCATTGTCGCCGGTAGCCTTGATAACGCCATTGCCGCTCTTCAGGCTGGCAGCAGCGGTGGTGGTGCTTTCAGCAACGCCCCAGGTGCCATTCTTGATGGCTTCGCCGATTTCCGGATGGGTATCGGCATTGCTGAAGCTGTAAGGGACGTAGGTGCCGTTGATGTTGGCAGAGATGGTGATATCGTTGCCGTTGACGGTAACCTTTGCATCGGAAACAGAAACGCCCAAAGCATTCAGGATGCTGACAGCCTCGTTCTTTGCACCTTCGGGATCAGACTTTGCACGGTCCAGCAGCTCGTTTGCCTTGGCAACTAGGCTGTCGGCAGTGTAGCCAGCAGCAAGAGCCTTGTCAACATCAGAAGCGGTAACAGTGTAGGCAATGCCCTTGGAATTCAGGTAATCCTGAGCGCGGGCAACCTGTGCATCATTGGCAGCAAATGCGCTGGTAGCGAACACACCAGCCATAGCGGCACAGGCAACGAAAGTGGTCAGTTTCTTCATTTTCATTACGCACATCTTCTTTCTTCCTATTTGAATATCGGAATGTATATTCTTTAATGCACCCCATATTAGCTGATTATTCATTATAAATATTAATAATAGTAGTATAGCATTTTTTTGTCAAATGTCAAGGGCAACACTGCACAATTCCCGCCTTGCGGCTTAAGCACCGCTCCGGCAGCTGCGG
>OLYV01000989.1_pt1 | contig 9852 bp, 5 predicted proteins | sample 1644371 | NCBI WGS metagenome assembly OLYV01 (sample SAMEA103958124, study PRJEB25191) | human gut metagenome | biome: human-associated habitat [ENVO:00009003]; feature: intestine environment [ENVO:2100002]; material: feces | place: Germany | collected 2013/2015 | reverse complement strand
AAATTGCAGCACAATTGCAGAAAGGAGCTTCGGGAGGGGTGATTGAATGGAAAGTGAACTGAATGAACATATAAACCTTTTAAATAAAACTGTATGATGAAAACACATGAGAACCGGGCCTTGTTCAGCAGGGCTTTGCTGAAGGCTACCACCTGTCTTTTCCTTACTGCGGGTATTGGAATTAGTGCTGCTTATGCAGTTCCGGAAGCCAGCACATCAGTCATGGAAACAGTTCAACAAAATCAAACCATCAGCGGTCGGATTACCGATACCAGCGGGGAACCTGTCATCGGAGCCAGCGTTGTGGTAAAAGGAACGACCAACGGAACCATTACCGACTTTGACGGTAAGTTCAGCCTCAATGCACCGGCCCAAGGCACATTGACAATATCCTACATAGGATATAAAAAGATGGAAATATCCATCAACGGACAACGAACCGTAAATGTTACGCTAAAAGAAGATACGGAGATACTGGATGAAGTGGTGGTGGTAGGTTATGGTACAATGAAGAAAAAGGATTTGACAGGTGCAGTTTCTCAGATTCGTCCGGCTGAACTTTCTAATGAAGCTCCGAAAACTGTACAAGATGTTTTGCGTGGTACTGCTGGCTTGCGGATTGGATTTGATGGGTCTGCTAAAGGTGGTGGCTCCATGCAAGTTCGTGGTCAACGTTCTGTTTATTCAGATGGAGGACATAACGATCCACTTATTATATTGGACGGTATGATTTTTTATGGAGAATTGTCTGAAATCAATCCGAATGATATCAGTCAGATTGATGTGCTAAAAGATGCTTCTTCTGCTGCGGTTTATGGTGCTAAAGCTGCTAATGGAGTAATTATTGTAACGACAAAAAAAGGACGTTCGGAAAAACCTGTTATCAATTTTAGTGCAAATATAGGCTTCGTTACTATTGGTGATAGCCGGAAAGTATATGACTCTCATGGATATCTAAAATATCGTGAAGATTTTTATACGACAGACACTTATGGTATAAATGCTCAAACAGGAAATTATGAAGCTTATCAGACAGGAAATACTCCTGTTGGTTATTATAGTCGTCCTACAGAAACTAATTTGAATAAGTATGGCATTACTTTGGAAGCTTGGAAAGCTCAAAGTAATCAAGATGGTTCGATGAGTACAGAGGAGATTTGGGGAAGAAGATTGGGATTACAAGCTAGTGATATAACATTAAATAATTTTTTATTAGGCAAAACGTTTGATTGGTATGATCATTCTTTCCATACAGGATTGAATCAAGATTATAACGTCAGCATTTCAGGTAATAATGAAAAAGTGAATTATTATCTTTCATTAGGTTATCTTTCTAACGAAGGGGTAGCAAGAGGTAATGAGTATAGTGCAATACGCTCAAATATGAAACTTAATGCCCAAATAACTTCTTGGCTTAATGTAGGGGCAAACATTAATTTTCAGAATCGTACAGATGGGGATATTGCAACTAATTGGGAAAGCCAAATATTGGATAATAGTCCATTTACTTCTCCTTATAATGAAAATGGGGAACTAGTGCCTCATCCTATGGGTGAAAATGCTTATTGGAAAGGATATAACTTTGATTACGATCGCCAATATCTTGACTTGGATAAAGGTTTTACAGTTTTAAATTCTATTTTAACAGCCAAAGTAACTTTACCCTTAGGAATTACTTATTCGTTTAACGTATCACCGCGTTTACAGTATTTTCATGATCGCTACTACCGATCATCAGAACATCCTGATTGGCAAGCGGAAACAGATGATCGTGTAAACCGTGAGCAAAGTAAACGTTTTGATTGGTCCTTAAATAATACTATTACTTGGGAGCACATTTTTGCAGAAAAGCATCATACTATTTTGACTTTGGTACAGGAAGCTGAAGAACGTCAATCTTGGGCAGATCGTATTGAGGCGCGTAATATTCTACCTTCTGAAGCTTTAGGATTTCATGGCACTGCTAATGGTGATAAAAATCTGAGCTCATTTAGATCTACTGATACGCGTGAAACAGCATGTGGTTATTTGGCTCGTTTATTTTATTCATACAATGATACTTATATGGCTACATTTTCTTTTCGTCGTGATGGTTATTCTGCATTTGGAACAACTAATCCTTATGCTAATTTCTTTTCAGGAGCATTGGCATGGACTTTTACTAATGAGAATTTTTGGAATTGGAAGCCGTTAAGTTCTGGTAAGCTGCGTGTGTCATTCGGACAGAATGGTAACCGTAGTTTGGCTGATTCATACATTGCTTTAGCAAACTTGTCACTTGGAAAATATACACAAGGATATATAAATTCTGCTTCGGGGGCGTTGATGGATCTAAAGTATCTTTTTGTAAGTCGTTTGGCTAATCCGAATCTACAGTGGGAAAAGACTACTTCTTGGAATGTAGGTCTTGATGTGGGATTTTTTAACAATAGGATCAATGCAAGTATGGAATATTATGTAATGCCTACTACGGACATGATTATGAACCAATCATTGCCTGACTTTACAGGATTTAATTCTATTACAACTAATTTGGGTAGAATAGAGAATCGGGGATTTGAATTGTCTATTAATTCACGTAATATTGAAAAGGCAAATTTTCAATGGGAAACCGGATTTACTTTTTCAGTTAATAAAAATACTATTAAGAAATTATATGGAGAATATGAAACCATAGTTGATGCATTGGGCAATACAATAGTAAAAGAACGAGATGATGTGACTAATGGCTGGTTTATTGGGCACCCTGTTAGTGCTATTTGGGATTATAAAGTTACAGGTATTTGGCAAAAAGATGAGGTGAAAGAAGCTGCCAAATATAGTCAACGCCCAGGTGATCCTAAAGTACAGAACATTTATACAGACGATGATAAAGTAAATGCTGATGGAAGCGTAACCCCTGTTTATAATAATAAAGATAAACAGTTTATGGGGGAAACAACACCTCCTATACATTGGTCCTTGAGGAATAGTTTTACTATTTTTAAAGATTGGGTTTTTTCATTTAATATGTATTCTTATATGGGACACAAGAGCTTGGATACTAATTATTTGAATAATGATAATAATTATTCGCAGATAACTAACTGTAGAAATGTCTACACTAAAGAATATTGGACTGTAGATAACCCTTCCAATACTTATGCGCGTCTTAGTGCACAAGGTCCAACTGGCATATCTGCACCGGCCCGTGTGATAGATCGCTCATTTATCCGATTAGAGAATATTTCGTTGGCTTACAATATTCCAATGAAATTTTTAGAGAAATATAAGATTCAGAATGCCAAGATATTTACTACTGTCCGTAATGTAGCAACTTGGAGTAAAGAATGGGAATATGGTGATCCTGAAACAGGTGGTTTGGCTCCTCGCACTTATTCTTTGGGAATTAACTTAACATTTTAATAATATGACATATGAAAAACTATAAAAATATATTTAGAATATTGATAGGAACTGTTTGTTTTCAATTATCTATGACAGGTTGTTCTGACGACTTCTTAACCCCCGATCCGCTATCACTTTATGAACCTTCAATAACTTTTAATACAGTAGAAGGGTTAAATGCAGCTTTAGCTTCAGCTGATAAAGCATTGCGGGCTTATTGGACAAATACCGAAGCGTGCGATCTGATGCTTCCTTTAATGAGTGAATACCTGTTCTCTGATTTAACCGTAGCAGCAAAAACAGACGATGCGCTTATTTTTTGTGACATCAATGAACGCTTTACTCCTAATAATGGTTGGTATAATTTTGACCAAAACCGTTTGGTTATCTTTTGGGGAGAAACCTATAATGGTATTAAATATGCTAATACGATTATCAGTTATATTGATAAAGTGGAAGGACTGGACGAATCAATAAAGAATGAATATTTAGGACGAGCCTATTTTCATCGTGCTTATCGCTATTTAAATTTGTGCTTCCAATTTGGCGATGTACCTTTTGTGTCAAAAATTATAGATCGACCAAAACAGGATTATAAAAGTACAAAACGAGAGGCTATCATAAAAAAACTAGTGCAAGATATGGAATTTGCAGTGCAGCATGTGCCTGATCAAAAGGATATGACTTACATTGGTATGATTAATAAAGGAGCTTGTCGCCAGCTACTTATTAAATGTTATTTAGCTAATGGGGAGTTTCAGAAAGCCAAAGAACAAGCTGATATATTAATTAGTCAGTCTGGGTATAAGCTGATGACGGAAACCTTTGGTACTTTCTCTAATCCACACCCTACTACATGGAATATTACTAATAATGTGATTTGGAATTTGCATCAAGGAAATAACAAAGTTATTGCAGCTAATAAAGAAGCAATTCTTGTTATGCCTAATCGTTATGGTTCAGATTCCGGTATCCGGACACGTACAATGCGTAATTTGGTACCTTGGTGGAATGCAACGTCTATTTCTACGCCTGACAACAAGTTGGCAGTAGACCGTTTTGCTCTTACTCATGCTTCCTATGATGCATCAATGGATTATAATAGAACGTTTGGACGTGGAGTAGGAGTTGTACGCCCCACTTATTTTGCAGAAAACTCATTATGGTATCTTAATGGTAACCATGATGATGGGGACTTGAGGCACAATTCAAAAGTTGGTAATTGGGTACATATGGAAGACTTGAAATACAACAATCCCAATTCTGTATATTATGGCAAACATTTGAGCTACAGTTGTATTAATGATAATGGAGAAGAACAGATCCTTTGCAATGATACTGTTCGGACTTGGTTTGATTGGCCTCATTATAAGACATGGTCTGAGTCTCCAGAAGATGAGGCTCCTCATCTTAATAATTATCAAGGTAGTGGATATAGTGATTTCTATTTGTATCGATTAGCTGAAACTTATTTACTTCGTGCTGAGGCCAATTATTATTTAGGTAATATAGAAGAAGCTACAGCAGATGTTAATATTATACGTCAACGTGCAAAATGTGACATCTTCTATTCAAAAGTAAATATTGATGATATTGTAGACGAACGTGCTCGTGAACTTTATATGGAAGAATGGAGATTTACTGAGTTGAGTCGTATTTCTTATTGTTTGGCTTTAAGTGGTAAACCTGATAATGAAGGGAAGGTATATGATGTGGATAAACTTTATGAAGATAGTTTTTGGTGGCATCGTATTAATAAATATAATAATTATTATAACAAGCCTGATGCACCAATAGTAAAAGGACGTAAATATACTATAGGAGTAGGCTAAGCATCCAACGCCCTGCCGTATTACTACGGTGGGTTTTCGGAAGCTCGCCCCCAAACCGGACGTACACGTCTCCGCGTATCCGGCTTTCTACTAATAATATCAATCTATTCATTGTTACTGAGTTTTTTGTAACACTTACCACATATGGCAATAGTCTTTCGTTTGCGAGCCATCATTTGTTTTTCGCAGGTAGTTTTCCCTTGAAGATTTTTTAATTTTCTCACATGGTGCATCACTAACTTATCGACTACTCCACATAATTCACATTTTTCCGCTTTCAGCCTATCTATAAGACTTGTGTTTGTAGGATGATATGTGAATTTGGGCAAGTTGTCTAAATCCTTAATGTTCATTGGATTTTTCTTTTTGAACCCACCATGATAAAAGGTCAAGTCTTTGGCAGTACCGTTCTTTAAATAGTATCTAACTGAAAAAAGTCCATTCTTGGTGTACTTTTTTCGGATTTGCGACATCGTTGTCCGATATTTCTGCGCAAATGTTTTGTACATACTATATTTCATGATATACCCAAGTTTTGACAGACTACTACAATTATTAGCCAAACAATAGTAATTGTAAATGCCCTTTATTTCCTTGTTGTACCTGTCAAGTATCTCAAAGTCATTGTTGTTTGAAAGTTTGGGACGGGATTTTGCTTTCCAATACTCCTTGCCGTTGTGTATCTTTATTTCTAAAACACGATATTCGAGCAACTTTTTCTTAAACGTATCCTTTCCAAGTGCCAATTGTATCCTCTTATTGAAGACACGTCTTAGTACTCCGTATTTGCTTCTTTTGGTGTCATTGGATTTCCTTACAAAAATCTCATATCCGAGAAATTTTGCAGCGTTTTCAGCATGGGTGATAAGTGTTTTCTCATCGGACAGTGTAAGAGCCAACTTTTCATAGAGGAAGTTCTTTATGTCCTCTTTGATGATGATAGCATCTTGTTTACTGCCAATGATTCCAATTAGAAAATCATCCGCATATCTCACGTATTTGAGTTTTCTGTAGTTCATATCCATTTCGTCACCATCAGAATACTGCAAACCTTCTTTTTGATAAGCCTTATATTGTCTTATCAATTCTGACCTTTCATTTTTGTCTTTTACCACTTTCAACTTTTTCAGAATACGGTGTCGTTTGCCTTCAAGTGATACTGCCTGTTTGGTTCTTTTCCGTTCTTTCCCCTTATCAAATTTTTCAGTGTATTCCTTCATGAATTTATCCAACTTATCAAGGTATATGTTTGCCAAGATAGGGCTGACAATTCCGCCTTGCGGTGTTCCGCTGTAGGAGTTATGAAAGTTCCAGTCTTCGATATATCCTGCATTCAGAAATTTTCTAATCAAGCGAATAAATCTTTCGTCAGCGATACGTTCTTTCAGAATACCTATCAGTATCTCATGATTGATATTGTCGAAAAATCCCTTAATATCACCTTCTACGAACCATTTCACGCCCGAAAATGTCTTCTGAATATCAGACAAGGCAGTGTGGCAGCTTCTTAGGGGTCGGAAGCCATGCGACGTTTTTTCAAACTGTCTTTCATAGATGGCTTCCAATATCATTCTGACCACTTCCTGCAATAATTTATCGTTAAAAGCTGGTACACCTAATGGACGCATTTTCCCATTTTTCTTTGGGATATACACCCGTTTTGAGGGTTGGGGCTGATAACTCTCATCTTTCAACGATGTTATCAGTTGTTCAATTCGGTTCAGGCTCATTTGGTCAATGGTTTTCCCATCTGCACCTGCTGTCATATTGCCCGGTTTCGCATATATGCGTTGGTAGGCAACGTAATACATTTCCTCATTGAAAAAGATACGGTACAAGCGTTCGAACTTGTAATTCAAATTTTCACTGTGTTCCGTTAGACTGTTTAATACATACTCTGGACTTCTCATAATGTCTCTCACATTTTCCGTTATTTGCATTAAAATTATTAGCTGCTTCCCTTCGCCATGTACAGGGCTTTCCCCTGCTCAGACTACTACGGAAGCTCCGTTGCCTTGTCGGATTTTCATAGGTCTGTACCTAATAGCCTTGCGGCGTTCCGATTTAGGCAATCCCCGTTTACGATATAATAACATGGCTATGATAGATTATCGGATATGACTTCCGCCCGTTACCGCTTACTGCGGTTGTGCCGTAATTTGTTCCTGCCTCTACTACACGACGCTCGCAACAGAGGTATTACGGTATAGCGAGTTAAGTTATCTTTCACTATAAAACATACTGGGTTCACTTGGACTATCATTCAATCAGTTTGGATTTTATCCTCGTATCTATCTGTTTCATCTCACCATTCAGTTGCAATTTGATAACTAATTGACTTATGGCTTTCCAGCGTGCTATACTCCCTGCCGTCCTTTCGTGGGCAGATAAGCTGGTGATGATAGGTAAATATTGGAACACTTACCTAATAGCTTGCCAATGCTATATTTATTATATCGCCTATACGGGCGCACCATCGTAATAAGCCTTCCCTTGCTTATAAATCTTTACAGTCTCCTGAAAATTACTCCACATGTTCTGTGCAGTTGTGGAAGTCTGTACGATTTCATTGGCCGAGTTCACGATACTCTGTGCGAGATTCGTGGGGTCTATCACCGTCCATTGCGCCTTGCTTGTCACTGAAAGGGATGACAATGCCATAAACAAAATTATCGTTCTCTTCTTCATGCCCTATCTCCTTTCTTTAGTCAGTAAATACCGGCTGTCGTCATCACGGGCAAACAGACCGTAACTGCCGAACAGCAACACCTCGCTGCCTGAAAAATACCCGATGCATCCGGCATCCCTGTTCCCGTGCAGGAAAAGATCGTCACCACCGCGCAGCGGGATATTGATTTCAACGTAGGCCCTTTCTCCGGCGAACAGCGTGGCCTTGTATCCCTTGAAGCCGTCCGTCACCCAGTTGGATTTACGGATGGTCAGCGTCGAGCTGCCTTCCCTGTTCATTCAGTGCCCGCAGATGCGGTCATGTTCCAGTTCCTTTCTCATCTCCCCAATCAGGTTCAGCAGGTCCAGATTGGTCAGGGTGGCGTCTCCGAGCGCTTCCCTGCATTGGCTTAATAAATCTTTCTTACTCATTGTGTTTTATGGATTAAAGGATTGTTTGTTTTCCTGCCGCTTGTTTTCGGCAAGCTGTCTGATAGCCAGCTCGATGTTTCCATCCAGCTTTTCCGTAAGCCTGGTAAGTTCCAGTTTTTCAGTCTCTTCTGTGGTGTAGCAAAGGTATTCTTCAGCCGAAACTTCTGTCGCATATACCGCACTTTGTGTACCGCCAAGCCCTATCCAGACCTCTTTATAAAGCCGGTTGGCCGCATTGGCAAGATTGATGGAAAGTATCTGTGAGCGTTCCTTGTCCGTCAGGCCGAGCAGGTTCTGTATCTGGTCGAACTTGTTCTGGTACTTTCGTTGGTCAAGCAGTATCTTGCAGTCCGAATTGTTGATGATTGTCTCCTTTACAACCGGACTCGATATGATGTCGTCCACTTCCTGCGTCACCACAACCGCTTCGCCGAAAAATTTTCTGACCGTCTTAAACAAATATTTAATATAAGAGGCCATACCTTCCTTGGCGATTGCCTTTCATGCTTCCTCAATCAGTATCATCTTGCGGATGCCCTGCAAGCGTCTCATTTTATTAATGAAAGTCTCCATGATAATGATAGTCACCACCGGAAAAAGGACGGGATTATCCTTCACGACATCCAGTTCGAATACGATGAACCGCTTGTTCAGTAAATCCAGTTCCTTGTCCGAGTTCAGCAGATACCCGTATTCGCCGTTCTTGTAATAGGGTTCCAGCACGTTCAGAAAACCGTCCACGTCAAAGTCCTTCTCGCGCACGTTCTTGTCCGCCAGCACCTTGCGGTAGTCTTTCCTTACAAAGTCATAGAACGAGTTGAAGTTCGGCTTTATCTTCCGGTTCTTCTTTATCTTCTCGATATACAGGCTGACTGCGTTCGAGAGCGCCACCTCTTCCGAGCGCCGGGGCGGTTCGTCCTCCCTTTTCCATAAGGTCAGAATCAGCGTCTTGATGCTGTCCCGCTTCTCGATGTCATACCGGTAATCCTCGGTGAAGAACGGATTGAAGGAAATCGGGTCATTTTCCTGGTAAGTGAAATAAACTCCGTCATCCCCGTTCGTCTTCCGGCGGATCAGGTCGCACAGCCCCTTGTATGAATTTCCGGTATCCACCAGCAGGATGTGCGTGCCCTGTTCCCAATACTGCCTCACCATATGGTTGGTGAAAAAGCTCTTTCCGCTGCCCGACGGGCCGAGGATGAACTTGTTCCGGTTGGTCACCACCCCTTTTTTCATGGGCAGGTCGGATATGTCGAGGAAGACGGGCTTTCCCGTCAGCCGGTCCACCATGCGCAGCCCGAAGGGGGAGAGCGAGTTCCGGTAGCAGGTTTCTGCCGTAAAGAAGCATAGTGCCTGTTCGGTGAACGTGTAGAAGCTCTCTTCCGAAGGGAAGTCCGCCTCGTTTCCCGGTATGCCCGCCCAGTAAAGGACCGGCAGGTCGGTGGTATTATGGCGGGGTACGCACCCCATGCTTGCAAGCTGGCTTCCTACATCGTTCCTGATATGCTTCAGTTCCTCCGCATCGTCGCTCCAC
>OLYV01000984.1_pt1 | contig 9879 bp, 8 predicted proteins | sample 1644371 | NCBI WGS metagenome assembly OLYV01 (sample SAMEA103958124, study PRJEB25191) | human gut metagenome | biome: human-associated habitat [ENVO:00009003]; feature: intestine environment [ENVO:2100002]; material: feces | place: Germany | collected 2013/2015 | reverse complement strand
CCCGCCTTTCACGCGGGCAACACGGGTTCGAGTCCCGTACGCGATGCCAGCTTTACCGCCGCGGCAGTTACGACAATTCCGCTTTTCCCCTTTTCAGGGAAGCATATTGGAAAAACGTAATGGCTGCGGTTTTCTTTTGGCCCGGTTTTCCGGATTCAGGAAAGCGCGGCAGAGGCGCCGGAAGCGGAATCCCCCCCTGCTTTTAAATGCCGGAACATGTCTTACATCCCCCGGATTTGGCTTTCAGAAAGCCCCGCCATCTTTTAAAATTCTTTACACGCAAACGCCATGGATTACACACCTCTCATTGAAAAACGCCGCCAGCGCCTGGAAGAATTGGAAACAGTCATTGCCGAACCGGACTTCTTCAATGACCAGAAAAAGGCCTCGGAAATCATGAGAGAGCACCGCCGCCTGAAGGAACTCATGGAAACATGGGATTCCCTGAACGCCACGGAACAACAGCTGGCGGACAACCAGGAACTGGCCAAGACGGACGATCCGGAACTGGCGGAACTGGCCGCCCTGGAGATTCCAGAACTGGAAGCCGCCCTGGAAAAACTGCGGAGCGACGTGCAGTACAGCCTGCTGCCCCGCGACACGACGGAAGACCGGGACGCCATCATTGAAATCCGCGCCGGAACGGGCGGGGATGAAGCCTCCCTGTTTGCCGGAGACCTGCTGCGGATGTACCAGCGTTTTGCGGAAGAACGCGGCTGGCGCTTCGAGCATCTGGAAAGCAGCCCGTCGGACGTGGGCGGCTTCAAGGAAGTCGTCTGCCGCATTGCCGGGGAAGAAGTGTTCCGCTTCCTGAAATATGAAGGCGGCGTGCACCGTGTGCAGCGCGTTCCCGCTACGGAAACGCAGGGGCGCATCCATACTTCCACCGCCACCGTGGCCGTCATGCCGGAAGCGGAGGAAGTGGACATAGAAATCCGCCCGGAAGATCTCCGCATCGAAGTATGCCGTTCCGGCGGAGCCGGAGGCCAGCATGTGAACAAAACGGAATCCGCCGTTCAGATATGGCACATACCCACGGGCGTTTATGTCCGGTGTGAGGAAGAGCGCAGCCAGATGAAAAACCGAGAAAAAGGCATGAAAATCCTGCGCGCCAAGCTCTTTGAAGCCAAAAAACGGGAAGAGGCGGAAAAATACTCCGCCGCGCGCCGCAATCTCATCGGCTCCGGCAGCCGTGAAGAAAAGATACGCACATACAACTTCCCGCAGAACCGTCTGACAGACCACCGCATCGGCTACACCTCCCACAATCTGGATGGTATCCTGATGGGGCAGCTGGAAGACCTGATTATGGCCCTCCAGCACGCGGAAATGCAGGAACGCCTGGCGGAGGCCGGAATGTCCTAACTTCCTTTTTCCTTTCATGAAAACTTTACTGGAAGTCCTTCAAGCCGGCACGGATTATCTGGCCCGCCAGGGGTGCGACGAGTCACGCGCCACCATGCAGCATTTGCTGGCCCATGTCCTGCACTGCAACCGCACGGCTCTTTACTCCCAGTTTGACAGGCCCGTGGAAGAAGCGGAGCTGGCACCCCTGCGCGAACTGCTGAAACGCAGGGCAGCGGGAGAACCGCTGCAACATCTGCTGGGGGTCACGGAATTTTTCCGGAGGGATTTCCTGACGGATGCGCGCGCCCTGATTCCCCGCCCGGAAACCGAGGAACTGGTGGAAATGGTGTTAAAGAAAATCCCGGACCATCCGGTACGCATCCTGGACATGGGCACGGGCTCCGGCGTTATCGGCGTCACGCTGGCGCTGGAACTCAAGGAGCGCGCCGGAGAAGTCGTGCTGGCGGACATTTCCCCGCAGGCTCTGGATCTGGCCCTGGAAAATGCCATGCGGCTGGGAGCCAGAGTCTCCACCATCCAGACGAATCTGTTCGCCAACATTCCCCAGGAAAAAACGGATCCGCATGCGGAGGATGCCGATTCTGCTCCGGAGGGAGAAAAAGGGGAAAACGGGCGGAACATGCTCTTTGACGTTATCGTGGCCAATCTGCCATACATTGCAGAGGGGGAAAAACTTGCCCCGGAAGTCATGAAAGACCCCCATACAGCCCTGTTCGGAGGTCCTAAAGGCTGGGAAATCATTGAACGCTTTCTGGCCCGCGCCCGGGATTACCTGAATGAAGACGGCTTTGTAGCCCTGGAAATCGGGTACGACCAGGCATCCGTCGTAACGCAAATCATGGATGGATACGGCTACAATTACATTGAAGTTCTGAAGGACATGAGCGGCGTCTCCCGTTTCCCTTTCGGCTATCGTTAATGTTATCCTCCTTTTCACTCCATGCAGGCGGCGCGCATTCTGGTTGACGGACAAAGCGATCTGGTACTGGATTACGGTATTCCTCCGGAAGCGGGAGACGTCAAGCCGGGCTGCCGCGTACAGGTGCCCCTGCGCAACAGAACGGCTACCGGAACCGTGCTTACGCTGTCAGAACCGGCCCCGGCCTGGAAGGACAGGCTCAAGCCCATTCTGAAACTGATTGATCCGGAGCCCCTGATTTCCCCGGTGATGATGAATCTGGCCTCATGGGCGGCGGACTATTACTCCGTGGCTCTGGATCAGATGATCCGGTGTCTGCTCCCGGAAACCGTTCGTCAGGAAAATACGGCGGAAAAAATGCGCAAAATGGTGTATCTGGAAAAAACTCCGGCACGGGAGGAACTGGACGCCCTGTACCGCAAAGCACCCCGGCAGGCCCAAATGCTGGATTATTTCTCATCCGCGAAACAACAGTCCGCCCCCCTGGCGGCATTTGGCGCCGGAGCCCTGAACGTTGCCCGCAGCCTGGAAGCCAAAGGCTTCATTTCCCTGAAAGAAGAGGCCATGCACCGGGATCCCAGCACCGGGGAGCAATTCGTCCCCACCCAGCCCATGAAGCTGAACAGCCAGCAGCAGAAAGCGCTGGAAGAAATCACGGCCATGTGCGCGGCAGAGCGCAAAAAACCGGTTCTGCTGCAAGGGGTTACCGGTTCCGGCAAGACGGAGGTTTACTTACAGGCCGTTTCCCAAATAGTAAAATCCGGAAAATCCGCCCTGATCATGGTGCCGGAAATTTCCCTGACGCCCCAGACGGTTCAGCGTTTCAAATCCCGTTTCGCGGAACTGCCTTCCTCCGTGGCAGTGCTGCACAGCCTCCTCTCGGACGGGGAGCGCTTTGACGAATGGCATGCCATCCGTTCCGGAAAGGCCCGCATCGTCATCGGTCCCCGTTCCGCCGTCTTCGCCCCCCTCCAAAATCTGGGCCTGGTGATTGTGGATGAAGAACACGACGCCTCTTACAAACAGGAAAGCTCCCCCCGCTACCACGGGCGGGATCTGGCCGTGCTGCGCGCCCATCTGGAAAATTGCGCCGTGCTTCTTGGCTCTGCCACTCCCTCCCTGGAAAGTATCCATAACGCCCTGACTGGAAAGTATTCCCTGGTAAAACTGACGGAAAGGGCGGACGGCCAGCAGCTCCCGCTCATTCGCATCCTGGACATGAAAACGGAAGGAAGGAACAAATCCGGTCCCAACGTTATCTCCGAACGCCTCAGGATGTCCATTGACCGGCGTCTCGACAAGGGGGAACAGGTCATCCTGCTGCTCAACAGGCGCGGATTCGCACGCTCCATCCAATGCCCGGACTGCGGCCACGTAGTCACGTGCCTGCACTGCTCCCTGCCCCTGACCTACCACCGTACGGAAGACCGCCTCATGTGCCACCTGTGCGGATTCAAAGCCCTCCCGCCCCGTTCCTGCCCGGAATGCCGGTCCGCCAACATCCTGCTCCAGGGGTACGGAACCCAGAAGGTGGAGGAACTCCTGCGCCGCACTTTCCCTGCGGCGCGCATCACGCGCGTGGATGCGGACGTGGCCCGGCGGAAAAACGCCGTCCGGACCATTCTGAACCAGTTTCGCGCCCATAAGATAGATATTCTCCTGGGCACCCAAATGATCGCCAAAGGTTTGGATTTTCCCAACGTGACGCTGGTAGGCGTACTGAACGCGGACCTGGGGCTCCACATCCCGGATCCCCGTGCAGGGGAACGCACTTTCCAGCTCCTGACGCAGGTAGCGGGCCGCGCCGGCCGCGGCGATCTTTCCGGAGAAGTCATTATCCAGACTTTTACGCCCCAGTCCCCCTCCCTGCAATACGCCCGGCATCATGACACGGACGGCTTTGCAGCCCAGGAACTGGAAATGCGGCGTACTTTCGACCTCCCCCCCTTCACCCATATCGCCGTATTGACCATACGTTCCCAACATGAAAGCATGGCGGAATTCGCCACGCAAACCCTCGCGGCCCGCCTGCGCGGCATGCTCCCCCCTCCCGCCACGATGACCGACCCCATGCCTGCCCCCATCCCCCGTGCGCACGGACAGTTCAGATTCCAGATTACGGTCAAGGGGCCATCCGCCCGCATCCTCTCCCGCACTCTCCGGAAACTGGTGCAGGAAGCCGGCCTGGGGGAAGACTTGACGGCTGTCATTGATGTGGATGCCATGTCATTCATGTAAGCCGCCTTGCCAAAACCGGCCGGGAACATTAGACTTCCGGCACAACACAACTTACTATTATGCTGCTTCATTTCTACAAGATGACGGGTGCCGGCAACGACTTTGTCATGGTGGACAATCGTGACCTGAGCCTTTCCTCCGTGCTGGACAGAGAAACCATAGAAGTCCTGTGTGACCGCCGCTTCGGCATTGGGGCTGACGGGTTGATCGCCGTGGAACCCTCCCAGGGCAAAGGGGGAATTGTTCGTATGCGTTATTACAATGCGGACGGCGGAGAGGCGGAAATGTGCGGCAATGGCGCCCGCTGCTTCGGCAACTTTGCCGCCGCCCTGCTTCATCACGACAAGACAGCCCCCCTTCCTTTTGAAACCATGGCCGGCGTCGTCACCGCAACCTTTGAAAAAGACGGCAACGTCACCGTAAACCTGACCAATCCCCACTCCATGCAGCTCTTCGTGCTGAATGCCGATCCGACTGTGGGGGCGGATGTCCATTTCCTGAACACGGGCGTCCCCCATGCCGTTGCGTTTCTGGACAAGCTGGAGGGCCTGGACATTTCCAGGCTGGGAGCCTATCTGCGTTACCATGAGGCCTTTTCACCCAAAGGCACCAATGCCAACTTCGCCAGAATCCTGTCTCCGGGGCACATTGCCATACGTACTTACGAACGCGGCGTAGAGGATGAAACGCTTGCCTGCGGAACGGGAATGACCGCCTGTGCGCTGCTGCATGCCGTATTGACGGACGCCCCCTCCCCCATTCAGGTGGACGTGGCGGGCGGAGACACGCTTAAAGTCGGATTCCAACGCACAGGGGACCGTTTCACTGACGTCACGCTGACCGGACCGGCAGACCTTGTGTTCACCGGAGACATTCAGATCTAAACAGCTTCGACCTGAAAAGGCGGACTCCTTCCCATCAGGGAAATTATCTGTTCAGCAGGGAACATTCCGCCCGCACATAACCGCCGTAATTATTGCAGAACGCCTTGTACACGGCAGGGCCCATATTCGTTTCGCAATAGTACTTTACGGTAATACAGCCGTTTTCGCGTTCCATATTAAGAAAACGGCTGGACAGCAGTACCAGATTGCTCTGGTAATTCCACAAAGCCATGTCACGCTCCATTTCCTCATGAATCCTGTCGCATATAAAGCTCTCCGGAGGAGGAAACAGAATGGCGCTGACAACACCGATCAGACAGATTCCCGGAATGACCCCTACGGCAAGAACCCCGTGACATTTCCTGACCAGGGGAAGGTGATTCCTGAATTTCCGGAAAATGGTGAAACGGAATAAATAACCCGCCAGCAGCGCCACCGGGAAGAACACATTCACGTACTCAAAAGCCAGGCTCATTCCTCCAAGAACGAAAAAACCGATGCCCTTCCACACCTTCCGGTAAACAGGAATGCAGGCGCAAAGAAACACGTACAGAAGATATCCCAGCAGGCAAAGGAAAGGCAGAAGCGTTCCCGTAAAAATATGCTCCACCATGCAGTCCCACGGATATTCCCTGCTGGGAGCGAAGGCTTCATGGAAAAACATGCATACCATGCTCAAAAGCACCAGCGCGGCAAGGAGGATGGTCTTTACTTTTTTTGACTCATACAAAAGCCACAGCAAAATAACTCCGAACGGCAATAAATAGCAACCTATACTGTTGAATACAGTGGACAACATGGGAATATGAGGAAAGAAATTCATGGAGCGGATATGGATAAATGAGCGGTTAACAACTAAAATGCAGCAGCGGCTTCAGCAACAGTAATTGGAAATAAAATAAATTCAAACACTCGTTTTCAAATAACCCATAAAAAATCATATTCTTTTCACGAAAAGCCGTTCAGCCGGGCTCTCTCACTTGACAAAACAACCCTCTGAAAAGGATAGTAACGCTCTTGTGAAACACTCCCTTTTCATCCAGGCCGTCCTCCTTCCGGTTCTCTTCTGCCTTCCCCAATGCAGCCGCAAACCGCTCCTTCCGGAATATACGCCTCTGTGTTCCGGAATGGTGCCGGGGGAACACACTGCCCACCGGGCCCTCCGGGCACGGGAAAACAGAACCTACCGGGTCGGTCCGAAAGGCGGCGTATATTACATCAATTCCCATAATAAAAAAGTTTACATCAAATCCAGGAGGGTGCAATAGAAGACCACACGGTTTCTCCGTAATTTTCCAAATGGGAAACAAATAACCGTCCTATCATGTTTTTATTGTATAATTGAGAAAATATTCCGTTCAAAAAACTCATTAAACTCATTTTCTTCTTGTCAAAATGGAAGAGGACGGGTAATGTCTGCCGCACCACAACACTAAATGGTGTCGGTAGTTCAATGGTAGAGCCCCAGATTGTGATTCTGGTTGTTGCGGGTTCGAGCCCCGTCCGACACCCCATCCCCTTTCCTTCATAAAAAGAGCACTTATAGTGCTCTTTTTTACTATCCCCAGCCCTTTCCGCATGCGTAATCCAGAATTCGTCAAAGCCGCTTTTTCCGCTATTGCCCCGCGCTATGTGGCTACCAACCATGTGCTGAGCATGGGTGTGGACCTGCTATGGCGCCAGCGCGTCGTTCAGCTTGTCTCCGAATGGAAACCGGAAAACCTTCTGGATCTGGCGACTGGAACGGGAGACCTGGCCCTGGCCATCCTGAACGCAATGCCGGAAATCCGCCTCACCGGGTCCGACTTCTGCCAGCCCATGCTGGACATAGCGGCCAGGCGGGGACTGGATCATCTGGTTTGCGCAGACGCCATGAACCTGCCCTTCCCCTCCGCCTCCTATGATGCGGTCACTGTCGCCTTTGGCCTGAGGAACATGGCCAGCTATCCGGACGCCCTGCGGGAAATGGGCCGTATGCTGCGTCCGGGGGGCCATCTGCTCATTCTGGATTTTTCCCTGCCTGAAAGCCTGTTGAAAAGCCCTTACCGGTTTTATCTGCACCGCATCCTTCCCGTCATCGCAGGGTGGATGACCGGCCACCGGGAAGCATACGACTACCTGGCGGACAGCATTGAAGCCTTCCCCTGCGGGCAGGCCATGAAGGCTCTGCTGCGGGAATGCGGCTACAGCAACATCACGGCGGAAGCTCTGAACGGGGGAATTGCCAGCATTTACACAGCCCAGCGATGAGTGCGGGGGACGCAAGAGAAGGCATCATACGCGGCAAGGCGGCACGCGCCCGCCTGGGCGGAAAACTTGCCGGACTATCCCTGCCCCGGCAAATCGCCGTGATTGCTTTCTGGCCATTCCTGGAACAGCTGCTGAGCTTTTTCGTCACCTCGTCCGACCTTTTCATCGCCACTAAAATAGGGGTGAACGCCCAGGACACCATCAACATCTCTGACGGCATGGGCGCCGTCGTCTTCATCATGTGGTTCGGCTTCGTCATCCAGGGGTCTATCATGATGGGAGCCACAGCCATCGTTTCCCGCATGACGGGCGCCAGGGACTATCCCCAGGCCCAGCATGGCCTGCACCAGGCTGCCATGCTGGGGCTCCTGGCAGGAACCATCTCCTGCGGACTTCTCTTCACATGCAGCGATTTCCTGGTCACGCACGTACTGACCATGAATGAAACCGCCCGGGCCTACGCCCTGCAATACGTTTATATGGCCGCATTTGCGGCCCCGTTCAGCGGCGTGGTCTTTGCCATCAATGCCGCCCTGCGAGGCTCCGGAGACACGCGGCTTCCCTTCTGGATCATGATGAGCGTTGGCATCCTCAATGTCATCTTCAGCGTCATCTTCGTCTTTGCGGACGCTCCTCTGGGCGGCTGGCGCATCGGAGGAATTGCGGCAGGAACGGTCTGCGGCTACGGAATCAGCATGTGCATCCTCCTGTTCATCATGCTGCGGCGCAGAAAAAAAATCTTCACGGGCAGGAAAAATGAATCCCTGGAAGAACTTGTCCGGGAACGGGGAGAACACTATGCCCCTCCCCTGTACCTCAGCTTTTCCCATCTGCGGCCGGACATGGGCATGCAAAAGCGCATCCTGAAAATCGGGCTGCCGCAGGCCGTGGAAGTCTTCGGCATGTGGGGCATCCAGATGTTTTGCCTTTCCATCATCAGTGAACTGCCTGTTAAAGGCGTGCTGGGCGTCCACAATATTGCCGTCCGCATTGAATCGCTCAGCTTCCTGCCCGGCTTCGCCATCGGCATGGCCGCTTCCACACTCGTGGGGCAATACCTGGGCGCCCGGAACGCGCTTATGACCCGCATCACCATCTGGAAATGCATGCGGTACGCCGTCATCTTCATGACAGGCCTGGGAGTGCTCTTCAGCGCCTTTCCCGCCCTGTTCATGGAGATATTTTCCAACGGCAGCACGACCCTCATTGATACCGGAATCCCCGTGCTGCGCACCATGCTGGTGGTGGAACCCTTCTTCGCCGCCTGCATCGTGATGAAAATGTCCCTGCGCGGCGCGGGAGACACCCGGAGAGTCATGCTTATTTCCTACGGCATTATGGGCTTTTTCCGGGTCGTCTGCACCTGGGTATGGTTCAGGCTGGCACCGGAAACCATGACTTTGTGGGGCATCTGGCTGGTTTTCGCCTTTGAAATGGCCGTTCAATCCGCCATCCTCTATAAAATCGTCAAGGGGCGGAGCTGGACGAAGCTGCAAGTCTGAACCTTTCTCCGGCCTCTCCCGCCTCCCGGCCCATTCGCAAATCCAAAACGTTTACTGCAGGATAAAAACTTTGCTTTCCTCCTCCAATTCTGCTAGCATCCTTTCACGTTGTTCTGCAACGGGCTCGTAGCTCAGCGGTTAGAGCAGGGGACTCATAATCCCTTGGTCGTAGGTTCGAATCCTACCGGGCCTACCAAAATAAAGCCTTACAAGTTAACCACTTGTGAGGCTTTTCTTTCTCTTCCTGCTTCTCTCAAAAATTATTAAAAACGCGTAAAAACGTACCAAAACGCAAGAAAAGTTGCACCACTTTAGCATCACCATTTTTGCTACAGTAGCAGAAACCGCATGAGAAGAGGAGTCATTGCCGGAATTACAAATAGCTGGCAGAAGAACTGAAAAGCAGGAAGACTTCTCGTAATTCCCTGTAGATTCCTTAGATCATTAGGTCATACAACACACTTATGCAGAGAGTATGTAAACTGTAAAAAACACCCGATAGCGACGAAGTTCTTTATTCTCACGATTCATCGGAAAAAGTTCTTGGAGTTGCAGATGAGAGGATGGATTTAAGACGCCAAAAACCGGAAATAATTCTATAAATCACACAGCTTTAAGGATTACAGCAAATTCAGAAACACAAACTACTGAATCGTCAAATATTCTTTCTTCGAGAGAAAGAAACATTGATTACAGGAATTAGACTGATGACCGGAAG
>OLYV01000982.1_pt1 | contig 9895 bp, 6 predicted proteins | sample 1644371 | NCBI WGS metagenome assembly OLYV01 (sample SAMEA103958124, study PRJEB25191) | human gut metagenome | biome: human-associated habitat [ENVO:00009003]; feature: intestine environment [ENVO:2100002]; material: feces | place: Germany | collected 2013/2015 | reverse complement strand
GCTATGTTTCTAATTATAAGTGAAATATATTTATTCTTATTTCGAACTCACGTTAAATACAAAGATGAAGATAAGTTCAAGCAAACTCACAATTGGGGAAACATATTACTGAACACACGCTGGAATCATGTTTTCACCCCCCAACTATTCAGTAATACTACGCTGGCATACAATCGTTATGTTTTTGATATCAGACAAGAGGAAACTTCCAGCATACAACAACCTGATGGTTCCACAATCATCAATGGTTCCAACAATCTGTTTCACTCCGGCATCAGTGATCTTAGCATTAGTACGGATTTTGATTATCATCCGTTACCGGCACACAACATCAAATTTGGAGCGAAATACATATATCATCAGTTCGCTCCGGAAGTGCAGACCGTAAATCAACACAATTCCGACAATGGATATCCACAAACTAACGACAATTATAGTTTGAACAATTCTCATATCCATGCTCATGACTTTTCCTTGTATGCCGAAGATGATCTTATTCTGAACGAACATTGGAAAATAAATGCCGGATTGCACTTTTCATTTTTTAATGTACAAAAACAGACTTATCTTTCTTTGCAATCCCGTCTTTCCATAAGTTTCCAAGCGACCTCAAATATCATCTTAAAAAGTTCTTTTTCACAGATGAGCCAGTGTACCCAATTATTATCTACTGCATCACTGGCCATGCCTTCCGACCTTTGGGTGCCCGTCACACGCCACATCCGCCCCATGAAATCTTTTCAATATGCTGTAGGAGTATACTATACCGGTATCAAGAATTGGGAATTTTCCATAGAAGGATACTATAAAGATATGTATAATGTATTAGAATATAAAGACGGAGAAAGTTTTCTAGGTTCTTCCCATAACTGGGAAGACAAAGTAGAAATGGGCAAAGGACGTTCATTCGGAGTGGAGTTTATGGCACAAAAAACTGCAGGGCTCCTTACTGGATGGATTAATTACACCCTATCCAAATCCGACCGGCAATTCAGTACGGACGGGATCAATAATGGTAAACATTTCCCTTACCAATATGACCGCCGACATACCTTGAATCTCACTCTAAATTATCAATTGACACGACGGATCGACTTCAATATGTCATGGACTTATGCATCAGGTTGCATGGCAACACTTCCTACAGAGAAGACACATACAGAACTACCACCTACCAATGTACCACCTTCCTGGATTATGGATAATTTGAACAAAGGAGATATGGATCATTATAGTTCACGAAATAACTACAGATTGCCTGCAAGCCACCAATTGAATATAGGATTCAACTTCCATAAACAGACCCGGCACGGAGAACGGATATGGAATATCAGTATCCTAAATGCCTACAATGCCATGAACCCCAACTTTGTCTATATCAGCAGGGAAGCACAAACAGGAAAGCCTATATTGAAAAAAATGACAATCTTGCCATGTATCCCTTCATTTTCATACACTTATAAATTTTAAAATCCAATGAAAAAATACCTTTTATTTCTTTGTGTATTTGTTATTTTAGGCGCATGTACCAATACCATTGGCTATTTACCCGATGATAAACCTAAAAAACTGATCGTAAATGCCATGATGCAAACTGAAAATAACGATAACCGGATTTATCTGCATTACACAGGATGGACAGCTACCACTCCTGTCACCGATGGTATCATACACCTGTATATCAATGGAAAACTGTCAGAAACAATCACTGCGGAAGATGATTACTACCCAGTAAAAAGCATATTCCGAACAGGAGATAAAGTGAAAATAGAGGCTTCTTCAGAAAATGGTAAATATAAAGCAAAAGCGGAAACACGCATCAGTGCACCCTTACAGATTATAAATGTAGATACAACCTATATAAGTTTAAGAGATTATAACAGCTGGGTAGGAGGCAAGCCTGTATATGACAATTATCTTCGGCTTAACATTCAATTAAAACAACCCGATATAGAGGCAGAGAATACATACTATCGTCTTGAAATAAAACAGATTTTTTATTCTCATAAATGGCATGACGGCAGGGACACTCTCAGTATTGACACGACTTATAACTATAATTATATTTATGACACCGCCTTGACAGACGGCAAACCCGGACATGCTATAGATGAAGGATTCGAGCTTATTCAGAAATGGAACAATTATTTTGGCCTTTTTAAAAGCTGTTATTTTAAAAACAGGGAATATAACATGACGATAGATTTAAAAGAAGACATCAACTATATACATATAGATTCTCAGAAAGCAGAGCGATATATCAGTATCCGGTTTTACAGTATTTCAGAAAGCGAACATAGATATTTGTATGCCATGTCCTCTGCATTAGATTTTGATGCCGAAAATTTTATTTATGCAGTTCCCCTTATTCCCAATAATATAAAAGGAGGAATAGGTATATTCAGTATTGCCAACCAAGTAAAATACAAATTGAAAGAAGAAAATTGCCAAGACAGATACTAAGAAGAAGGCTTCAGTTCCTCTCATACAATAAATCTAAAATGAATAGCACATCTATTTACATTTTAGTAGCTTTGCATCCGATTATAACATTAACAAACATGCCCAACACGGCAATGGAGGCAACTGAACTACTCAAAGAAATACAGAAGCATGATTCCCAACAGGCTTTCCGGTCTTTATACGATATGTATTATGACCGTTTCTTTCGTATCGCCTTTTATTACCTTCAACGGGATGAATGGGCTCAAGAAGTAATTTTAGATGTTTTTACCACGCTTTGGAATCATCGAAAAAGTCAGCTTATTCCCGATGATTTTAATAAGTACAGCTATATATTAATAAGAAATGCCGCTCTGAACTATTTGGAAAAAGAACAAAGGAGGGAAGCCTCGCCTCTGGAAAATATGCCGGAAATATCTTCTTCCAACCTTTCTCCTGAAGAACAAATGATGAATGAAGAGTTATTTAACATTTATGAGAACTCACTGAATGAATTACCTGAACGTTGCCGAACAATCTTTATTAAAGTCCGCGAAGAAAAACAAAGTTATGCTTCCGTTGCCGAAGAACTTAATATAAGCCCTAAAACAGTAGATGCCCAGTTACAAAAAGCTGTAACCCGACTCAAAGAAAAAATTAACAATTATTTTAGAAATAGACGATAGGGAGTTTTCCAGATTCTCCTGTCTTTATCAATAGAAACTAATAAACTAAAAAGACATGAGAACAAATACACGTTTAGTATTACCATTTTTTTATGCCCTGCTTATAAGTGCATGTAGTAACAACGACAACTATCCCAAAGAGTATATAGGCTTTGAAAAACAATTCATATCACACACCTATGATACAAAGAACGAGGAAGAAACCCTTACTTTAAAAATAATAGCTGCCGAAAAACAAGACACAGACCGTAAACTGACCATTAGCAGTTCTACAAGTAACAATAGCTTCCACATTCAAAATGCCCATCCGGTCATCTTGAAAGGAAAGAAATCAGTAAAAATAGATATCATTCTTTATCCTAAACAAATAAAAAGCGTACAACGTATCATACGGTTGATCTGTACTCCTGACGGAAAAGACGCAAAAATTTCTGAAATTTCTATCCGTCTGCAAAAGAAGTAGTATCTTTGTCCTGCAAATAAAATAACATGAATTCACCGAAATCAGACAAAGAACTGGACGAATGGTTGGAATTATTATCTTCTTCCACTCATTCACCGCAGGGAAAATTCTCGGCGGAGAAAAGTTATAATATATTGCAACAACGTCTTCAACCGGCATACCGCAAGCACAAAATACTTTCCATTCGGTATACAGTTGCTGTGGCTGCCGGTTTCGTCCTGCTTATAGGTTTCGGTTGGATGTTTTATTTTTACCAACGTCCGGTACGTACACTGATTGTTTCCACCAATATACAAACTCAATGCATCCAATTACCGGATGGCTCTAAAGTAACCCTAAACCGACATTCCCAATTGAGCTATCCGGAAACTTTCAACAAGGAACGAATCGTAAAGCTGAATGGAGAAGCTTATTTTGAAGTCAGTAAAAATCCTAAAAAACCATTTCGTGTCAAAGCAAATGGAGTTACCATCAGGGTATTAGGCACGCATTTTAATGTCAATGCCTATGCCGCCGATTCTTTAGTAGAAACAACCCTGCTGGAAGGTAGTGTATCCGTCAGTAACAATGCCAACGGTAAACAAATGATATTAAAGCCCAATGAAACAGCCATTTATCGTAAATCGACTGGAATATTGTCTATGCACATTAATGCAAATGCACAGAACGAAATAAGTTGGCGTGAAGGTGTTCTTTCTTTTAATGACATATCTATGGGAGAAATCGCTCGTCAACTATCCCATCATTTTAATGTCACCATACAGATAAAAAGCGAACAGTTACGTAATTATAAATTAAATGCACGTTTCAAGCAAAACGAAACGTTGGAAGAAATTCTAGAAATGTTGGCTCCCATCGTAGGTTTTACTTATCACATGCCCCAATCCAATCTTATTGAACTAAAGCAAGAAAACTAAAAAACAAATGATTTCTTCACTTTATAAGAAACACAGTATCACTTTTTTTTACTTAATGCTGTTACTAGTCTTTTCCCATTCATTCATATCAGCACAAACTCCGGATATGCCTTTTAATATTTATCTGAAACAGGCTAGTTTAAAGGAGTTTACAGCTAAAATAGAACAACTGTCAGAGTATTCTTTTATTTATGGCGAAGAAGTTGTACTCAAACATCCCATAACTCTCGATCTGAAAGAAACCCCATTAACAACTATTCTACAAACAGCTTTCATTAAACAAGACATCAGTTTCGAGATTACCAAACACCATATCATATTGAAAAAAACAACGTCACTTCCTATAAAACAACATTTTACACTAAACGGTTATGTATTGGACGAAATATCGAAAGAAACACTGATAGGTGCCAATATCTATGACCAGCAAAATAAACAAGGAACAATCACAAATCCATTCGGATTCTTCAGTATCACACTGCCCGAAGGAAACACTGAACTGAATTTTTCCTATATAGGTTACGGTTCAAAACAAATAGCATTGTATTTATGTAAAGATACGCTGCTGACTGTCCAACTTAAAAACGATAATACATTGGAAGAAATCGTTGTCCTTTCTGATAAAATGGAAACAGGCTTTCAAAGTAGCCGTATGGGAGCAAACAATATACCTTTGACACATATTAAAAATACCCCTGCTTTACTGAGTGAGGCAGATGTATTAAAATCAATCCAGCTTCTGCCCGGTATACAAGGAGGTATAACCGGTACCAGTGGCCTGTATGTACGTGGAGGAAGTCCCGATCAGAATCTTTATCTGCTAGACGGTGTACCCTTATATAATGTGGACCATACACTAGGTATTCTCTCCATCTTTACCCCAGAATCGGTCAAGAAAGTCGATTTGTATAAAAGCAGTTTTCCTGCCCGTTACGGAGGAAGACTGTCCTCCGTCATTGATGTACGCACTAACGATGGAGATATGAGGAATTATCACGGCAGTCTGACCATCGGGCTGCTGACTTCTCGAATGCACTTTGAGGGTCCTCTATGGAAAGACCGGACATCATTTATTATTTCTGCCAGACGCAGTTATGCCGATTTAATTATCAAGCCTTTCATGGATAAAGATACGAAAGGAGGTTACTACTTATATGATATCAACACAAAACTAAATCATCGATTCAGTGACCGTGACCGCCTGTTTTTCTCCTTTTATCATGGCAAAGATCATGCCAGTTTTACAAATACTTCTTCTTATTACTTTGAAGAAGAAAAGGAGACAGACACAAGAGAGAGACAAGTCATGGCTTGGGGAAGTACATTAGGGGCATTACGTTGGAACCACATAGTCAGTAATCGTCTGTTCCATAACATCACCCTATCCTATAACCGTTTCCGATTCAATATAAAAAACAATTTCACGTCCGCCAACAAACACCTTGACAGCCAATATTATTCCGGTATAGAAGATTGGGGATTAACATCTGACTTCGACTTTCATCCATCCCCCTCCCATTTCATCAAATTCGGAGGAAACTATCTCTACCATACGTTCCGCCCCGAAACCCAACATACATTTGTGCACTCTCCGAATGAACAAGAACAACCTGATAAAACATACACCATCGGAGGAAATGAAGCGACACACTCACACGAAATTTCCCTTTATGTAGAAGATGATTTCAAATGGAACGAACAATGGAAAACAAATATAGGCGCACATTTCTCACTCTTCCAAGTACAAAAGCACACTTATGCCTCCTTGGAACCTCGCATTACCGTTAGTTTCAAAACCAGTCCCAACCTTACTTTCAAGGCGGCCTATACCCACATGACACAATATGTACATTTACTTTCTTCATCCAATCTCTCTCTCCCCACTGATCTATGGGTACCGGTCACACAGAAGATCCTCCCGATGCAAGCATGCCAATTTTCTATCGGGGGTTACTATACAGGTATTCAAGGATGGGAGTTTTCTGTAGAAGGCTATAGCAAAATGACGAAAAACGTACTGGAATACAAAGATGGTAATACTCTAGTCGGTAATTCCATTCATTGGGAAGAGAAAGTAGAAATGGGCAAAGGACGCAATTTCGGCATAGAATTCATGCTGGAAAAGAAAACCGGACGTACTACCGGATGGATAAATTATACTTTGGCTAAAGCCGACCGTATATTCAGTAAAGGAAATGTAAATGGAGGGAAACGTTTTCCCTATAAATACGACAGACGCCACTCCGTGAACATCACGATAAACAGGCGCCTCAACAAAAAAGTATACATGAGCGCTTCTTGGATTTACGCTTCAGGAAATACTGCCACCCTGCCCAAAGAGAAAGCAACCATCATTCTCCCCGAAGGAAGCTATGGATGGGGACATATGGGAAATACAGGCAACGGGGTTGTTTTTCCCTTTGAATATAGCTCTTCTCGAAATAACTACCGTCTGCCCGCCAGTCATCAGTTGAATCTAGGATTCAACTTTCACAAAAAGACAAAACATGGAGAACGGATTTGGAACGTCAGTATTATGAATGCCTATAACTCTTTGAATCCCAATCATGTATTTATAGATTATTACACGGATGAGCAATCGGAAGGAAAAAAGATTCCTGTGATACAAAAAGTCACTCTCCTTCCCTTCTTACCTTCATTCTCATATACTTATAAATTTTAAGCAATAATGAAAAAAGCACTTTTACTCCTTTCATTTGTTCATTTATTGGCCGCCTGTACCAATGATATAGAAATATTGCCTAATGATGAATCTCAAAAGCTCATCGTCAACGCTCTGATAAACGCAAACAAAACGAACAATGCTATCTTTTTAGCTTTATCCGGCTATCACGAACCCCAAGTAGTAAAAAATGGAATTATTCACCTTTATATTAATAATGTATTATCGGAAACAATTTCGGAATGTACCTATCGTCCTAACAATGATTCACCGTTAGACTATCAAAATTATTTTTACCAGATAAGCAGCCGTTTTAAAACCGGTGATCAAGTACGTATCGAAGTAGAAACCAAAGACGGAAAATATAAAGCGAATGCAGAAGCAACAGTATATGAGCCCATTGAAATTATCAAAGCGGACACCATTGAATCTAATCATTCTCTATCAGAGACTTCGGAAAGCCTTTGGATATATCAAGCAACAAAGTGGAAAATAAAATTACAAACTCCCACCACAAACCATTCCCAATATTACCGGGTCAACATAAAACAAACATATACTTACCGCCTTACTAACCGCAAAACTTTACAAGACTCCACTGCTATCTCCACCCAATGGGAATGTAGCGGATATTATGACACTGCATTAATGGACGGAAAACCTGGCACTCCCAACAACTCTGATCCTATCATTAATTTCATCCCCACTATAAACAACTATTATAATGTATTCAATGATGCTTACTTTACCATGACTTTAGACAGTTGGTATAGTTTCCTATTAGACAATAAACTATATAAAATTAAAAAGATAACAGGAAAAGCTATCATACAATATTATGCCATATCCCCGGCTGAATATCAATATTTACGAGCCGCCAATGCATATGCCGACCATGACAGTAGCAACCTGTTGGAAACACCTGTCATCTTTCCCAATAACATCAAAGGAGGAATAGGTATTTTTGCCATAGAAAATCCGACAGAAACAAGCATTCCTTTAAAATCCATCGAAGATTATTAGAAAGCTTTGCCACTTTCGGATCTCTGTTAAATTATTTATCTTCCAATGAAATCTGAAAAGGAGAAGCCGGTAGTCCGGTTCTATTTTTCAAATTCGCATGAACCGGATTATCATCCCAACCATAACGTACCGTTACAGGATGAGGGATATCTTTATGCCATACCGCCACCTGATTCCCATTAACAACAACTGCTTCCGCCCACTGAAAATGCCCATCGGCACCGGCTATCGCAAATCCCTTCAATTCATCTACCGCCCATAATTTATCAGTCCCGGCTTCGAAAGAAAGAACAGCCTTTCCTTCATGATTGACAGTCATACCCGTACACATAGGCCCACTGTGCACACTCTTTTTATCACCATACACCCTTCTTTTCACCAACAGGGAGATACGTCTTGCCAGTTCTTTTTTATTCAATGGATGAATATCGTTCCACTCGCCTAAATCAATCGCTACCGCCAAAGCTGCATTCGGGACTTTCAACGCTACTTGCCGTTGCGCTTCACGCAAAGCCGCCCAATTACTTTCTACCGGCTCCGAATGTGTCTTCATGAAATTGGCCAGCTGTACAATAAAGAAAGGCAATTCTTTATCAGCCAGTTTCTCACGCCAGTCAATAATCATGGCAGCCAGCAATTCCTCATATTCATTAGGACGGCCCGTATTCGTTTCTCCCTGATACCACAACGCACCGGTAAAGGCCAGATTACGCAGAGGAGAAATCATGGAATTATACATGCCGGTAGGAACATTCTGAAAAGAGACACTGTTGGTGCGTGCAGGCATCTCACAGCCTAATTGATATTTCCAGCGGCTGGACAAACGGACTGTATCTGTCCCCCATGCTAGACAATAAGGTTTATCGGGCACAAAACTGGCGGCCCCTCCGTAATTAATCAGCCGGACAGTCACCAGATTCTCACCGGGTTTCAATATAGAAGCCGGCACCCGATAAATACGCGGCGGATACTGATAGAAAGTGTTACCTACAGAAATCCCGTTCACAAACACCGAATCGGCATCCACCATGCACCCCAAACGAAGAACAGCCTCTTTTCCGGCTTGTTCCGCTGATACATTCACTTTCTGACGGAACCAATGAGAGCCACTCACCGGATATCCATTCTTTCTTCCCCATTCCTTGGAAAACATATCTACTGTCTGCCAGTCCGTATCATCCAGTTCCGGACGATTCCAGCATATCCCGTCATGAAGTCCCCGGTCTCCTTTGTACAAAGCGGTATCCCAAAAACGGTTCATCATCTGTCCCGAACGGTTGCACAACTCACGATACTCATCCGAATTAAACAAATCACGCTCGTGCAACTGACGCGGAAACTTCTGCAAGGCCTCCTCACTCATCCAAGCCTCGACGGAACTTCCCCCCCAACTGGAGTTAACAATGCCCACAGGTACTTGCGTCTCCCTATACATCTCCTTGGCAAAGAAATAAGCCAAAGCAGAGAAGGAAGGAGCAGTTTCTTTAGTCAGCGACATCCAGTCTGCCCCCGGCAGATCGTCTTTAGGTCCATGCAAATCATTGCCTAAAGGAATCTTCACATACCGTATCATCGGATTCTCATCCCTTGCTATTTCCTCGGCAAATTTATCAGTCACCCGTCCGGCGGTCAATTCCATGTTGGACTGTCCGGAGCAAAGCCAGACATCACCCACTAGAAT
>OLYV01000976.1_pt1 | contig 10000 bp, 8 predicted proteins | sample 1644371 | NCBI WGS metagenome assembly OLYV01 (sample SAMEA103958124, study PRJEB25191) | human gut metagenome | biome: human-associated habitat [ENVO:00009003]; feature: intestine environment [ENVO:2100002]; material: feces | place: Germany | collected 2013/2015 | reverse complement strand
GTATCAGAATTCGATACTCTTGATGAATTAAAAACTGATATCAAAGCTAAGATCAAAGAGCAGAAAGTAAACGATGGCAAGAGAGCACAGGAAGATGCAGCTGTAGATGCGATCATCGAATCAGCTAAGATGGATCTTCCGGAAGCTATGGTTGATACACAGGCAAGACAGATGCTTGATGAATTCGCTCAGAGAATGCAGCAGCAGGGACTGACTCTTGACCAGTACATGCAGTTCACAGGCATGACAGCTGACAAGATGATGGATGAACTTCGTCCACAGGCTGAGAAGAGAATCAAGACAAGACTTGTTCTTGAAGCAATTGCAAAAGCAGAAAACATCGAAATCACAGATGAAAAATTAGACGAAGAGATCGCTAAGATGGCAGAAGCTTACCAGATGGAAGCTGACAAGCTTAAGAGCTTTATGGGCGACAAAGAAAAAGAACAGATGAAGCAGGATATGGCAGTTCAGGAAGCAATTACATTTGTAGTTGACAATGCCGTAGAAAAATAAGTATCTGTTTCATATTTTAATATAGCAGGAGGAGTGTTACATGAGTAGTTTAGTACCTTATGTCGTTGAACAGACAAGCCGTGGAGAACGCTCTTACGACATTTATTCAAGACTTTTAAAAGACAGAATCATTTTCTTGGATACCGAAGTGAATGATGCATCAGCGAGCCTGATCGTAGCGCAGCTGCTGTTTCTGGAAGCAGAAGATCCGGAAAAGGATATCCAGTTTTATATTAACAGTCCTGGCGGATCAATTTCAGCAGGTATGTCGATCTACGACACTATGAATTACATCAAATGTGACGTCTCTACGATGTGTATGGGAATGGCTGCAAGTATGGGAGCCTTCCTTCTCGCAGGCGGAGCAAAGGGAAAGAGATATGCCCTTCCGAATGCAGAGATCATGATTCACCAGCCTTCAGGCGGTGCACAGGGTCAGGCAACCGAGATCAAAATCGTTGCAGAACAGATTCTGAAAACCAAACGGAAATTAAATGAAATTCTGGCGGCAAATACAGGAAAACCGCTGGAACAGATTGAGATCGATACCGAGCGTGACAACTACATGTCCGCAGAGGAAGCATTGGCTTATGGTCTGATCGATGGTGTTGTAACCCACAAATAGGGAAAAACTGTAACTGGATAACCGAGTGTACACTGATGAAGATGTAGTATATTTGTGTATTTCCAGTATAAACTTTCCCGCCTAAACTGAAAACAAAAGAAATCCCCCTGGATAATAGCCGGAGTTTTCTTTTGCATGCTACTGTAAGAAAAGACTCCTGAACTAACAGGAGTCTTATCTTGTAAAATGGGATAATTTTGTAAAATAGGTATATTTTACAGAATAATTTCAAATTTTAAGAAATAAAGAAAACTTTTTTCAGAATAGCTCTGAATAAGGTTGCTTTATTTAAAAGAAAGGAAAAGTTAAAGATTCATGGCTGAGAAGATAAGAGAAGGAAAAGTAAGATGTTCCTTTTGCCAGAAAACCGAGGATCAGGTCCGCAAATTAATCGCCGGACCGGATGGTGCCTACATCTGCGATGAGTGTGTAGGTATCTGCTCGGAGATCATGGAGGAAGAATTTGGAGGATACGATCAGGAAGATATTCTTGGATCTGAGATCAATCTGATGAAACCAGAGGAAATCCATGCAATTCTGGACGATTATGTAATCGGGCAGGATCAGGCAAAAAAGGTACTTTCGGTTGCGGTATACAATCATTATAAGAGAGTGCTTGCAGATCAGGAAAATGATGTGGAACTTCAGAAAAGCAATATTCTGATGCTGGGACCGACCGGTTCCGGAAAGACGCTTCTGGCGCAGACACTTGCCCGTGTACTTAATGTACCGTTTGCAATTGCAGATGCCACGACACTGACAGAGGCCGGTTATGTGGGAGAGGATGTAGAGAACATTCTTTTGAAGCTGATTCAGGCTGCAGATTATGATGTGGAGCGTGCACAGCACGGCATTATCTATATTGACGAGATCGATAAGATCACAAAGAAATCGGAGAATGTATCCATCACGAGAGACGTATCCGGAGAGGGTGTTCAGCAGGCATTACTTAAGATTCTGGAAGGAACGGTTGCATCGGTTCCGCCACAGGGAGGACGTAAACATCCGCAGCAGGAACTGATTCCGATTGATACAACAAATATTCTGTTTATTTGCGGCGGAGCATTTGATGGTCTGGAGAAAATTGTAGAGGCACGTATGGACGCTTCTGCGATCGGATTTAATGCAGAGGTGAAGTCAAAGTCTGACATCAATGTGGGGGATGCATTTAAGCGTGCACTGCCACAGGATTTTGTGAAGTTTGGACTGATTCCGGAGTTTATCGGACGTGTGCCGATTACTGTATCTTTAGATTCGCTGGATCGCGACGCATTGATCCGTATTTTAAAAGAGCCAAAGAATTCTCTGATCAAACAGTATACCAGACTTCTGGAACTGGATGGGGTAGGACTGGAATTTGAGGACAGCGCAATCGAAGCAATTGCAGATAAGGCATTAGAGCGCAAAACCGGAGCACGTGGACTGCGTGCCATCATGGAAGCGGTAATGCTGGATCTGATGTATCGTGTCCCATCGGATGATTCCATCAGCAAGTGTGTGGTAGATAAAAAGATGGTGGAAAACAATCTTGCTTTAGATGGAGAAGAGATTCTTGGAATTGAGCAGGACCCGAAGAAAGAAGTAAAAGAAGAACTTGCTTCATAAAAAGACCGGATGCGTCTGGAAATATAGGAGCAGATACAAGTGGAAGATAAAATATTGACAATTCCGGCAGTGGCACTGCGGGGAATGACGATTTTGCCGGGCATGGTGGCTCATTTTGATATCAGCAGGGACAAATCCCTGCGTGCTGTCGAGGAAGCCATGAAAGGAGACCAGAAGCTTTTTATCGTCACACAAAAAGATACAGAGAAAGAAGATCCTCAGGGAGAAGATCTGTATGAAGTGGGGCTTCTGGCTGTGGTTCGTCAGGTCGTAAAATTACAGAAAAATATTATGCGTGTACTGATCGAAGGAATCGGGCGCGCAGAGATATATGAATATACACAGACAGCCGATTATATGCAAGTGCGTGTGATCGTGTATGATCAGGAAGACGATGAACAGCTTCCGGAGCAGGCAAAGTCTGCAATGCTTTTGAGTGTGCAGGAAACGTTTGCAAAATATGCAAGGGTACATGGCAAAATCGGGCAGGATGTGATGCGCCAGGTTCAGGAAGAAACGGATCTTTTAAAACTTCTTGATTATGTGGGAAACAGCCTTGTAATCAGTTATAAAAAGAAACAGAAACTGTTAGAGGCTGTCACGCTGACAGCACGTTATGAGGCGGTGCTTTCTTCTTTGCTGCAGGAGACAGAGATTCTGGCTTTAAAGCGTGATTTCCAGAAAAAAGTGCAGGAACATGTGGATAAAAACCAGAAAGATTACCTGCTTCGGGAGCAGATGCAGGTAATCCGGGAAGAGCTGGGAGAATCCAATACAGAAACCGATGCACAGGAGTATGAAAAGAAACTGCAGGAACTTCAGGCTTCCGGGGAAGTGAAAGCAAGAATTCATAAGGAGATTGAGCGTTTTCAGGGAATTTCAGGAAATTCATCCGAGAGTACGGTAAGCCGTGGTTATATCGAAACCTTACTGGAACTTCCGTGGGATGCAGTATCGGAGGATAACAAAGACTTAAAGCATGCGCAGAAGATTCTGGATGAGGATCATTACGGTCTCGAAAAGGTAAAGGAACGTATTCTGGAATTTCTTGCAGTCCGTAATCTGACCGGAAAGGGAGAGAGCCCGATTATTTGTCTGGTGGGGCCTCCGGGAACCGGAAAAACCAGCATTGCGCGTTCGATTGCCCGTGCGCTGGATAAAAAATATGTTCGTATTTCACTCGGAGGTGTGCGGGATGAAGCGGAGATCCGCGGACACCGCAGAACCTATGTGGGAGCAATGCCGGGAAGAATCGTCAATGGACTGCGGATGGCGGGAGTCAAAAATCCACTGATGCTGCTGGATGAAATTGACAAGATGAGCAGCGATTATAAGGGAGATACAGCTTCTGCCATGCTGGAAGTGCTTGACTCGGAACAGAATCATAAATTCCGGGATCACTATGTAGAGCTTCCGGTGGATCTGTCCGAGGTACTGTTTATTGCAAGTGCCAATTCCATGCAGGATATTCCGGGACCGCTTCTGGATCGTATGGAAATTATAGAAGTCAGCAGTTATACGGAAAACGAAAAGTTCCATATTGCAAAGGATCATCTGCTGGCGAAACAGTTTGAAAAAAACGGAGTTGCAGATGGCAAACTAAAGATTACGGACAAAGCGCTGCGAATGGTGATTTCTTCTTATACCAGAGAAGCAGGTGTACGTTCTCTCGAACGGCAGATCGGAGAAATCTGCCGTAAAGCAGCCCGCAGAATCTACGAGGGCGATGAGAAAATGATTCGTGTAACCGGCACAAATCTGGAGGATTTTCTCGGAAAACTGAAATATCGTCCGGAGAAGAAAAACAAAAAGAATGAAGTAGGCATTGTGCGCGGTCTGGCATGGACCAGTGTGGGTGGTGTAACTTTAGAGATTGAGGTGAATCTGATGCCGGGCAAGGGCAGTGTGGTGTTGACGGGAAAACTCGGAGACGTCATGAAAGAGTCTGCACAGACCGGAATCAGTTATATTCGGTCCATCAGTGAAGATTACCATATTGATCCGGAATTTTTCCAGAAACATGACATCCATATCCATGTTCCGGAAGGTGCGGTTCCAAAAGACGGACCGTCTGCCGGAATTACCATGGCAACCGCAATTCTTTCTGCGGTCACCGGGAAGCCGGTACGGGCAGATGTTGCCATGACAGGGGAAATTACACTGCGCGGACGTGTACTTCCGATTGGCGGATTAAAAGAGAAATTGCTTGCGGCAAAGAATGCCGGAATGAAGACGGTCTGTATTCCAAAAGAGAATGAACAGGATCTTGCCGAAATTTCGGAAGAGATTGTTGGAGATATGGAGATCATACCGGTAGAACATATGGATCAGGTAATTAAGGCTGCATTTGTATAATGCAGCCCAAATTCTTTTTGCAGGAGAATAAATATGATTATCAAAAATGTGAATTTGGAGACAGTTTGTGGAATTACAAGTGCGATTCCGGACAACCTATTGGATGAAGTGGCTTTTGCCGGAAAATCCAATGTGGGAAAGTCATCGCTGATCAATGCGCTGATGAACCGGAAATCGCTTGCGCGTACTTCTTCCCAGCCGGGAAAAACGCAGACCATAAATTTTTACAATGTCAATGAGGCGATGTATCTGGTGGACTTGCCGGGATACGGATACGCAAATGCAAATATTGAGATTAAGGCGAAATGGGGACAGATGATCGAAAATTATCTGCATATATCTAAACGGCTGAAAGCAGTTTTTCTTCTGATTGATATCCGTCATGAACCGTCGGAAAATGATCAGATGATGTATGAGTGGATGGTTCATCAGGGATTTGCGCCAATCATCATTGCAACAAAATCGGACAAATTAAAAAAGATGCAAATCCTGCAACATGTGCAAATGATAAAGGATATCCTGCAAGTAGAGCCTGGAACGATCGTTATTCCGTTTTCTGCGGAGTCAAAACAGGGCCGGGAAGAAATCTGGCAGATTGTAGAATCCGTTATTGAACTTCCGCAAGGGTACATCGAGGCGGAAAATGCCAAAAGAGAGGCAAAACAAAAGCAGCCGGCACCGCAGGAACCGAAGAAAAAAGAACGCTGGAAAAAGACAGACCGCCCGGTAGCCAAAAAGACACTTCGAAAAGAACAGAAAAAGAAAGTGAAAAAAAAGTAGAATGAAGAAAAAGTATTTGTATACTGCAATCATGCTTTTTGCCATTCTGGTGGCAGGAATGGGACTGACCGGATGGTACGTCAGCCAGACACAGGAACAGACGGATGGACAGGAACTGACGGTTGTGACTTCCTTTTATCCAATGTATATTGCGGCTGAGAATGTAATCGGGGATGCAGACGGAGTGCGTCTGGAAAATTTAAGTGAGCCGCAGACCGGCTGCCTGCATGATTTCCAGCTGACACCGGAAGATATGAAGTTACTCAGTACGGCGGATGTGTTTATCATCAATGGTGGTGGAATTGAAAGCTTTATGAAGGAAGTTGCAGAGGCTTACCCGAATCTGAAAATTATAGAAGCCTGTGAGAATATTTCTTTGCTCTCCGGGGAGGAGGACGATACACATCATCATGAGGAGGAAACAGAAGAAGAACATGCCCATGGGGATGTCAATGCCCACGCATGGATGAGCGTTTCTGATTATGAGACACAGGTACAGACGATTGCCGATGGATTATCTGGAGCAGATCCGGAAAGAAGCAGTGCCTATCAGAATGGGGCAAAGGCATATCTGGAAAAACTGGACGGACTGAGAAAACGTCAGGAGAAATTAAAACAGGAAATTTCCGGTCAGTCGGTGATTCTGTTTCATGAAGCATATGCCTATGTCGCTGAGGACTATGGACTGCAGGTAAACTATCTGCTGGATCTCGATGAGGAACGGCAGGTCAGCGCAGGAGAAGTATCGGATGTGCTTTCTGCTGTCCGCAAGGGGCATGTAAAATACATTCTTGCAGAAGAACTGTATGGAAAGAGTATGGGAGATACGATCCGGAAAGAGTCCGATGCAAAGGTATTATATCTGGACCCGCTGAATCGCGGAACTTACGAAAAAGACAGTTATATTAACGGTATGAAAAAAAACATGGAGATACTTGAGGAGGCATTTTATGCGAAAGATCATTAGTCCGTGTGGATTTCACTGCATCAAGGTGAACCATCTGGGGGTGTGGTTCAGTGAGCAGGAAATCTTAAAAGATGTGAATCTTCATATGCACTGTGGATCGCTGAATGCGATTATCGGAAAAAACGGTGCAGGAAAATCGACATTGATCCGTGCCATGCTGGGGGACATCCCGCATACGGGAGATATTGAGTTTCGGGATACCAAAGACGGACGGATGCAGAATTTAAAAATCGGATATGTCCCGCAATCGATTAACATCGAAAAAAATACACCGGTCAGTGTCTATGACCTGCTGGCAAGCTATGAGTCGAGATATCCGGTGTTTCTGCCGAAAAACCGGAAATTATATGAAAAGATCAAAGAGCATCTGCGCATTTTTGAGGCAGAAGAACTGATCGACAAACAGGTTTGTAATCTGTCCGGAGGACAGCTGCAGAGAGTGCTTCTTGCACTGGCGGTGATGGATGAGCCGAATCTGCTGCTTTTGGATGAGCCGGTATCCGGAATTGACCAGAATGGCATGGAACTTTTTTTTAAAACGATGGATTATCTGAAAAAACATTATGACCTTGCGATTATTCTGATCTCACATGATCTGGATTACGTGGCAAGATATGCGGATCATGTAGTGCTTCTGGACAAGACGGTCCTCAGGCAGGGAACGGTAAAAGAAGTATACGAAAGTTCCGAATTTGAACGGATTTTTTCTGCGGGAAAAGAAGAAACATGGATAAAGGAGGATGAGACAAATGATTGATTGGACCTCCTGGATGGATTATGGTTTTATGAAGATGGCATTGGCCGCAATACTGATCATTACACCACTGTTTGGGCTGATGGGAACCATGATTGTCAATAAAAAAATGGCATATTTTTCGGATGCCCTGGGGCATTCCGCACTGACGGGAATTGCTGTAGGAGTGGTATGCGGAATTCCGGATACGAATATTTCCATGGTGATTTTTGCAGTTGTATTCGCGCTGCTGTTAAACAAAATCGGAAGCAGAAGTACCGTATCAACCGATACGATTATTTCGGTTTTTTCCTCCTGTTCGGTTGCGATTGGTCTGGCAATCCTGTCAAAAGGCGGAAATTTCAGTAAATATTCGAGTCTTTTAGTCGGGGATGTTCTGAGCATTACCAAAAAGGAAATCGGGTATCTTGTTATTATTTTTATCGTTACGATTTTGTTCTGGATCACCTGTTTTAACTGGCTGAATGCCATCTGTATTCACCGGGCACTGGCAAAGAGCAAGCGGATTCCGGTACAACTGATGGATTATGTTTTTGCGGTACTTGTAGCACTGATTGTCATGCTTTCCATCAAGTGGGTAGGTATTCTGATCATCAATGCATTGCTGATCCTTCCGGCGGCATCGAGCAGAAATCTGTCGGTAAACATGCGGGAATACCATGTCTTTTCGATAATTTTTTCCGTTTTCTCGGGCGTCATGGGGCTGATTCTGTCTTATTATACAAACGTTGCAACCGGCCCAATGATTGTAATTATCGCATCTGTGATCTATTTTGTGACTTATTTTTTCGGAAGAAAGTGGAAAGAATAACAGGGAGAATAGAATTTGACCGATTGTATTTTTTGTAGTACAATCGGTGTATACAAAATACTGAGGGAATACAAATGGATGAAATAACACTCAAAGCACTTGCAAAAATAAATCTGGGACTGGATGTGGTCCGGCGCAGGGAAGATGGATATCATGAAGTGCGCATGATCATGCAGACCATTCATCTGTACGATCTTCTGGAGATTCAAAAGATCCGGGAGCCGGAGATACAGATTGTTTCCAACCTCTCTTTTTTGCCGGTAAATGAAAATAATCTGGTCTATAAAGCGGCACGGCTGTTACAGGAAGAGTTTGCGCTTACAGATGGAATTTCCGTAAAACTGACAAAGAGAATTCCGGTAGCGGCGGGGATGGCAGGAGGAAGCACGGATGCTGCCGCCATGCTGTATGCGATGAATCAGTTGTATGATCTGGGATTGTCCCGCAGGGAACTGATGAAGCGTGGGGTACAGATCGGGGCAGATGTTCCTTACTGTCTTATGCGTGGCACGGCACTGGCAGAAGGAATCGGGGAAAAACTGACACAGCTTCCGCCGATGATCAAATGTCCGGTGCTGATTGCAAAACCATCCATTTCTGTATCGACCAGATTTGTATATCAGAACCTGAAGCTGGATGAACAGACGAACCATCCGGATATTGATGCACTGATGAAAGATATCCGGGAGAAAGATTTTGACGGTGTCTGTGCACATATGGGAAATGTACTGGAATCGGTTACGATACCAAACTATCCGGTAATTGCAGAGATCAAACAGCAGATGATGCGTTCGGGTGCCAAAGCTTCCATGATGAGCGGAAGCGGTCCTACCGTATTCGGTCTTTTTGAAGATGGAGAAACGGCAAAGCGTGCGCTGCGGGAAATGAAACGCTCCGGTCTTGCAAAACAGGTATATCTGACCACGATCTACAACAACAGGAGAAAGTAATAATTCACACAAACAGAAATGGAGACGATAACATGACAGATGATCTGACGCTCAATATGGACGCATATCTGCCACTGAGAGATGTTGTATTTAATACGTTAAGAGAGGCAATTTTAAAAGGAGATCTCAAACCGGGAGAGCGGCTTATGGAGTTACAGCTGGCAGCAAAGCTTGGGGTGAGCCGTACACCGATCCGTGAAGCCATCCGTATGCTCGAGCAGGAGGGACTTGCTGTAACCATGCCACGCAAAGGGGCAGAGGTTGCAAAGATGACACTCAAAGATATGGAAGATGTTCTGGAAATCCGGGAGGCGCTGGATGAACTTGCCGTAAAGATTGCATGTGATAAGATTTCGGAGAAAGAGCTGCAAAAACTTTTAGAAGTCAAAGATCAGTTTGAAAACAGTACAAAGACCGGAGATGTGAAAATGATTGCCGAGATGGATGTAAAATTCCACGATGTTATTTTTGAATCAACGGGAAATCCGAAACTCGTGACGTTATTGAACAATCTGCGGGAGCAGATCTACCGATACCGTGTGGAATATATCAAAAATCCGGACAATTATCCGGTATTGATCGCAGAACATAATGCGATTGCGGAGGGTCTCAAAAACCGGGATAAAGAAGCCGCAAC
>OLYV01000972.1_pt1 | contig 10099 bp, 7 predicted proteins | sample 1644371 | NCBI WGS metagenome assembly OLYV01 (sample SAMEA103958124, study PRJEB25191) | human gut metagenome | biome: human-associated habitat [ENVO:00009003]; feature: intestine environment [ENVO:2100002]; material: feces | place: Germany | collected 2013/2015 | reverse complement strand
GCACCACCTTGGGGTAGCGGTCCGGTTCCGGCGTGCCGACAAGGGGGTTCTGGCACAGCGGGCAGTACTGTGCGCTGCCGCCAACCTTGATATGGCAATGGGGGCAGGTTTTCATTCTCCATCCACCTCCGTTGCATACAGTGTAATATCCAACCCTTCGGCAGAAAGGCGGCGGTAAAAGTTTTTCAGCATCTCGGTGCTGCGGAACGCCCAGGTGGTGCCCAAAACAAGATCATCCCCATAGGAACAGACCGTGGTGAACGCGGTAGTCGAACTGCAGAACGCCGTAAAGCCTTTGATATAGGGCTGCAGCTCTTTTTGCAGTGGGATGCGCCCCATATTGGAGATGGTCAGGGTAACTTTTTTGGCTTCCAGCGTATTGAACAGGTTAACCACCGCGTTTTTGATAAAGAGCGGCACCAGTTTGATACCGGGCATCTGTTCCAGCTTTTCAAAGCCGTCCATGCGGGCCTTGACCCGCTCGTCCTTCAGGGCTTCCCGCAGTTTGGCGTCAAAGCCTTTGGACAGGGTTTCCAGCGTTTCATCCCCCCGGAATACCCAGCTGATGCGGATGGAGTTGAAAAAGTTGCGGGCGGTCTCGGTTCCGTAATAGCTGCGCAGGTTGACCGGCAGGCTGACCGAGATGACCTTACCGCGTTCCAGCGCCGGCATTTCCTGATAAGCCGCCAGCATCTGGGCAGCGGCCAGGTAGCTGGTCATCGTTACCCCCATGGCGCGGGTCTTGGCCAGCACCTGGGCGGCAGAAAGGTGGGCTTCAAAAAACTGGGACTGGTCATACGGCAGTTTACGGCCATGCAGGTGGAAAGACTTTTTGCGGTTCAGCGGGTCTTCCTCCGCCGCTTTGGACGCCGTATAGTACTTGCGGAACGCATCCTGGGCCGATTCGCCCTTGCTGGCGCGCTCTTCTCCGGGAACATTGGCCAGTTCGGGATTTTTCAGCTGCAAATAATTGTGCACCAGCGTTTTCAGGAACACCATCCCGCCGTTGCCATCGCTGATGGCGTGGAACATTTCCACATTGATGCGCGCGCCGTAATAGCTGACGCGGTACAGCAGTTCGTTTTTGATCTGCGGGCCGTACAGCATGGCACAGGGGGCCAGCGTTTCCGGCACCGCCTGCGGTTTCAGGTTGGTGGATTCAAAATAATGCCAGAACAGCCCACGGTGCAGCGTGACCTGGAACTGCGGGTTTTCCCGTGCGGTCTGTTCCAGGGCCTGATTCAGGCGGCCGGGGTCCACATCCTCGTTCAGGGTGCAGCTGACGCGGAACACCCGCGGGTCCCGCCGGTTGATGGACGCCAGAAATACTTTGGCGACATTATCGACTTTATACCAGGTTTCGGGCAAATGGCAGCCCTCCTATCCGGCGGGGTTCCGCCGTTACAAAATTTTCTGCACAAAGCGGCCAACGCTTTCCATGGCCTGTGCGGCATGGGGGATCGGCATCTGCTGGAACACATGCCAGCATTCGGGGTATACCTCCAGCACGGCGTATACTTCCTGTTCCGTCATGGCTTTGGCAAGGTTGATAGAATCGGATTTCAATATTTCGTTCGTTCCCACCTGGATCAAAGTGGGCGGCAGCCCCCTTAAATCCGCAAACAGCGGCGAAAGGCTGGGGTCCTCCCATTCCAGGGTGCTGTTTGCTCCGCGGTAAGCGGTGCGGCAGGAATCAATATAGTCGTGGGTCAGCATGGGGTCCAGCGCGGCACATTTCTGATAGGATGCCCCCTGCATCGTCATATCGGTCCAGGGGCTCATCAGCACCAGGGCACACGGCTGGCTGCGGCCCTGGGCCTTTACGGCAAGGGCCAGTTCCAGTGCCAGGTTGCCGCCCGCCGAATCCCCGGCCACGATCACATCCCGCGCGCCGATGCCCATATACATCAGGTAGTCCCAGACGCGCAGGGCATCGTCAATGGCGGAAGGATACGGTGCTTCGGGGGCAAGGCGGTATTCAAAGCTGAGTACATCGCACCCGGTGGAAAGCGCCAGTTTGCTGGCCAGCACGCGGGCATAGCCCAGCTGGCCGCAGGTGTAGCCGCCGCCATGGCAGTATAGCACCACATGGCGGCGGTCATGCCCCTGGTTCATCCGCACCCACTCCGCCGAAACATTGTTGACGGTGATGGGCGTGGTATTGATCAACAGGTTGGGGGTAACCAAACGGCCAAACAGCTCCTGGGCGGCACGCTGGCGTTCCAGGTCCTCCGGCTGGGTAGAGCCGGTGCTGGTCACGCTGTGCACCGCCTTGATGGCTTTCATCATGGGGGTCAGGTCATCGGTCTCCGCGGCCTGTTTGCGGGCGTTGCGCAGGCGGTGCAGACGTTTCAGGGGAATACGTTTTTTCTCCTGCATAGAGCGTTCCTTTCCTTGGGGGTCAGTGGGTGGATTCAAATGCCGATTTGGGCCCGCAGGCGCACCCACAGGCTGCGCAGCAGCGGCGGGCGGGCGGCAGGCAGGCAGCAGAGCCGCCACACGGTTTGGTTTTCCGGCATGCGGCCGCTGCGGGTGTATTTGTGGTAGATCACCGTCAGCTGGCGCATTTTCGCCTTGCCGGGCAGGTGCAGCACGCAGACGGGGTCGCAGCAGTAGTTCGTGGAAACATAATAAAAATGCCCGCCCAGCCAGTACCGGAACACATACGCGTTGGCGGCCCGCACGGGCTTGCCCGCCAGCTGGCTGCGGTAAGCCGCAGCATCCAAAATGGCTTCGTCGCCGTCCTGGCTGCGCACGCCGGTCTGCTGCATCCGGTCAAACACATTGCGGCATTCGGCCATAAAATCCTGCAGCCGGGCCGTGCTGCCCGCCACGAACTCGCCGCCAAAGTGGGTCAGCACATGGGGAGCGCCCTCCGGCCAAAGTTCATCATAGGTGTGGGAGATGCGGGCCGTCATGGGCTGGCTGGCCGCATGGGGCACCTGATACAGCAGCACCGCTTCCGCGGCTTCGCGCCAGATATCCTGATAGCCGCGCTGGGTAAAGGTATCGGAATCCAGCATCAGGTAGTTTTCGTAATGCTCGGTTTCGAGCAGATACTGCATGGCGCACAGCTTGTAATACGCCAGGGACCAGTCTAAATCCGCTTCAAAGCGGTAGTTGTCAAACGGACAGGCGATTACACGGATGCCCGCCTGGGACAGCTGCGCGGCATAGGGTTCCGGCACAGCGGTGTTGGTCACAAGGGCTGCATCGCAATTCTGGTTTTTCTGTTTTGCGCTGACAAGGCTGACCACAATGCAGCGGTAGAATACCTCGCTGCCCAGGTTGGCATTGCTGCCCTCGCGGTAGCCCTCCAGTGTGGCAAAGGCTGTAAAGATCAGGTTCATTCCATTCCCCACTTTTCCGGGAAGTTCCGGCCGCCTTACCGCATTCCCTTGTTGTCATCTTTTTCTATTATTTTATTATAGTCCTGTACGCAAGGCTTGTCTATTATTGTTGTACATTTGTTAAGCATTGGTCTACAAACTGGGAGTTATCGCTTTACTTTTGTTGTATCTTAGCCAAAATACTTTCTATTACAAGTGTTACTGTTATAAAGGCTCCTACAAGGGTATAGTAGTTTAAGCCATACATCAATGGCAAAAGAGAAATAACTACCGTAATAATGGAAAGGACAAACAATGCTTTGAGAACACCTTTCTTCTTCAATGAAAACAATGAAAGTAAGAAGATGGCAACAGTAAGTGTGGCTGTAATAAGTGGAGCAAAATTTGCATAGCCAAACGGTGTAAGGCTAAAGTATGAGAATGTTTCTTTTACTCTTTCTGTTGGAGATGTTGCAAAAATACAAACTGCTCCCAAGGGTAATAATTCTAACACTATTGTTAAAGCTGGCAAAACCGCTAAGCAGACTTTCTTCATGTTGTATATCTCCTTTACAAATCCGAAGTTGTCGGAGTGAAACTCCGCCATTTCACAAACGCGAACTTACCATTTCCCTTTGGCAATTCGTCCGCCGACCAAAATGACAGAAAAAATAGCGGCGAAAAACAGGAACGTAAGCCAGATTGGACTTAGTACCCATAACCATGACCATGAAATCAAACCCATTACTTTTAGCACAACAAAAATCAAAGTCAAGGCAACTACGGGGTCTGTTCCTGAGCGTCTTGATTTCTTCTCCATACACTTATCACCTCGGAATCCCAATTATCGTGCCCGCATAAACCCGCAGCAGCCCAACTTTTCACGCTCCACAAATCCCAGCGATTGATAAAATGCCACGGTTTTGGGTGTATTATCCGTTACCAGTTGGATTTGCCGGACATCCGCATACCGCTCCAGCGCCGTCATATTTTCCGTGTATGCGGTCCAGCCCACCTGTGTGTAGAGCTGCCAGATTTCGTCTTTTTTGAATTCTGTGTATTCTTTTATCTTTATGGCAACACCGCACAATTCCCGCCTTGCGGCTCAAGCACCGCTCCGACGGCTGCGGCACGGCATCTGCGTTGCCAAAATGCTCGATAATGTCGGGTTGCGGTACCCGCATCGTGCTTCGGGGGCAAAAGCCCCTCGCACTCTGCGACCGCTGCCCCTGCTTCGGTTCGCTGTTTCCGCCACTGGCGGCGCTCACCTTTGCAGCATCCAGTATTATCTGCGCTTTTGGCTTAGCAGCTGCCGCACCTCGCTCGCCGTATCGGCACTTAGAATTATGCGGTATTGCCTTATGTTTCTTCACACACCCTGCACCCCAAGGTCGCGCAGGATGTCGGCGCGGGTTTCCAGCGCAAGGGCAGCAATGCGCCGGATGCGCTCCGGCGTCATGTAGGGGGCAAGGCCGCTGATAGAGAACGCGCTGTCCGCCTTGCCGCCGGGGCCGGGTATGGCCAGCGCCACGCAGCGGATGCCAAGCTCGTTTTCCTCATCGTCAATGGCATAGCCGCAGGCGCGCACCTCGTTCAGCTGGGCGCACAAAGCAGGCAAATCGGTCACAGTGCGGACCGTCAGCTTTTGCGGGCTGCTGTGCCGCCACACATCCTCCACCTCTTCTTCGGTCAGGGTAGCCAGGATGGCTTTGCCCACACCGGTACAGTACAGCGGGCTGCGCAGCCCCACCCGGCTGGACATCCGCATGGGGCCGCTTTCCGTTTTATATATGTACACGATATCCTGTGCATCGCGGATGACCAGGTGCACCGCTTCGCCGGTGCGCTGGGCCAGGCGTTCCAGGTGTACCTTGGCAACGCTCATCACATCCATGCTGTTGACGATGCCGGAAGAAATTTCAAACATCTTTAAAGTCAGGCGGTACTTGCCGGTTTCGCCGTCCTGCGCGGCATATCCCAGGCTGACCAGGCTGCCCAACAGGCGGTGGGTTGTGCTTTTGGCCAGGTGAGCGTCTTCCGCCAGGCGCTGCAAACTGGCTCCGGCCGGGTGGGCGGCCAGCACTTCGATCAGCTCAAAAATGCGCGCAACGCTCTGCACACCGCCCTTATCAGGATTTTTTACGGTTTGATCCTCCATAACGCATCCTCCGCAAAAATTAACAAAAAATTCATAATTTATAACTTTGCCCGGTTCTTCTCCCATCGGGCCGGAATTGTTCCGCATTGTGGAATTAAGTATACCAGCAAACGGCGTTTTTCGCAAGTAGCATCCCACAAGGCGGAACCCCCTCAATATTGCCAAAAAAAAGCCCCGCTCTGACTGGTAAAATTGACCGATTGACGGCGCGGCGCAAAATTTGTATAATAAATTCAGCAAATTGCGGAACGGTGTTCCACCATAAGGAACCGCTTCACAACTGATGTAAACTTTGTTAATGTAAGGAGAATGCGTTATGAATTCTGTCCTTGAGCGCGTTTACGAAATTGGTATCATCCCCGTTATCGCTTTCAACAGCGTGGACGAGGCTATTCCTCTGTGCAAGGCTTTGATGGATGGCGGCCTGCCGGCTGCTGAGGTCACCTTCCGCACCGCATGTGCTGAAGAGTGCATCAAGAAGATTCACGAAGAACTGCCCAATATGCTGCTGGGCGCCGGCACTGTGCTGACCGTTGACCAGGCTGACCGTGCTATGGCTGCCGGTGCTTCCTTCATCGTTGCTCCCGGCTTCGACCCCGAAGTCTGCAAGCATGTTATCGACAAGGGCGGTATCATGATGCCCGGCACCGCCACCTCCGGCGAGATGCAGCAGGCCATGAACATGGGCTGCGAAGTTGTTAAGTTCTTCCCCGCTGAAGCAAACGGCGGCGTGGACAAGCTGAAGAACATCGGCGCTGCCCTGAAGACCTGCAAGTGGATGTGCACCGGCGGCGTCAACGCCAAGAACGTGAACAACTACCTGGGCTACAACCAGATTATTGCTGTCGGCGGCACCTGGATGTGCAAGTCCGACAAGATCAAGGCCGGCGCATGGGATGAGATCACCGCCATGAGCAAAGAGGCTGTCAACGTAATGCTGGGCCTGGAACTGGGCCACATCGGCATCAACTGCGCTGACGAAGCCGAAGCTGCCAAGACCGCCGAGACCATCGGCAGCCTGCTGAGCATGGCTGTTAAGCCGGGCAACTCCAGCATCTTTGTTGGCAAGAAGGAATTTGAGATCATGAAGAAGCCGGGCCGCGGCACCCATGGTCACATCGCCATCCTGACCAACAATGTTGACCGCGCTATCTATCACCTGAGCCAGCGCGGCGTCAAGTTCGATATGGACAGCAAGAATGTTAAGGACGGCAAGACCATCGCCATCTACTTTGCTGACGAAGTTGCCGGCTTCGCCATCCACCTGGTTCAGAAATAATCTGTTGCCACTGTGCAGCAGGTTTGCGCCTGACGGCGCGGTATATTTACAATAAATACAAGGAGTTTCAATATGAAAGTCGTTACTTTTGGCGAACTGATGATCCGTCTGCAGCCGTTCAACTACGAGCGCTTTGTTCAGGCCAACAACCTGGAGTTCACTTTCGGCGGCGGCGAAGCTAACGTTGCTGTTTCCCTGGCAAACTACGGCATGGACGCTGTCTATGTGACCAAGCTGCCCGCACACGCCATTGGTCAGGCCGCTATCAATAGCCTGCGCCGTTACGGCGTTGACACCAGCAAGATCGTCCGCGGCGGCGACCGTGTTGGCATCTACTTCAACGAGAAGGGCGCTTCTCAGCGTGGTTCTGTCTGCATCTATGACCGTGCACACTCTGCCATCCAGGAAGCTTCCACCGCTGACTTCGATTGGGATTCCATCTTTGAGGGCGTGGATTGGTTCCACTTCACCGGCATCACCCCGGCCCTGGGCCCCAATGTTGTTGACATCTGCCGCGAAGCCTGCAAGGCTGCCAAGGCTCATGGCGTTAAGATCAGCTGCGACCTGAACTACCGCGGCAAGCTGTGGACCCGCGAGGAAGCCCGCGCTGCTATGACCGACCTGTGCCAGTACGTTGACGTCTGCATCTCCAACGAGGAAGATGCTAAGGACGTGTTCGGCATCGAGGCTGAGGCCACCGATATCTACGCTGGCGAGATCAACCGCGAAGGCTACAAGAGCGTTGCCAAGCAGCTGGCTGACAAGTTCGGCTTTGAGAAGGTTGCTATCACCCTGCGTGAGAGCCATTCTGCTTCTGACAACGGCTGGAGCGCCATGCTGTACGACGTTGCTTCCAACGAGTACTGCTTCAGCAAGAAGTACGAGCTGCGCATCATCGACCGCGTTGGCGGCGGTGACTCCTTCGGCGGCGGCCTGATCTACGCCCTGCTGAACGGCAAGACCACCCAGGAAGCTGTTGAGTTTGCTGTTGCTGCTTCCGCTCTGAAGCATTCCATCGAAGGCGACTACAACATGGTTACTGTTGCTGAGGTCGAGAAGCTGGCTGGCGGCGACGGTTCCGGCCGTATCCAGCGCTAATTTTCCGCACAACAATTTCCCGTATCTTACGGTTTACCTTCCTACAAAAGAGGTTCGCTTTGGCGGATTTCTTTTTTTGTTTGGGTGGTTTTTGTTTTTGGGGGAGGGGTGTTTTGATGTTTTTTATTTCAGGGCAACACCGCACAATTCCCGCCTGACGGCTTAAGCACCGCTCCGGCGGCTGCGGCACGGCATCTGCGTTGCCAAAATGCTCGATAATGTCGGGTTGCGGTACCCGCATCGTGCTTCGGGGGCAAAAGCCCCTCGCACTCTGCGACCGCTGCCCCTGCTTCGGTTCGCTGTTTCCGCCACTGGCGGCGCTCACCTTTGCAGCATCCAGTATTATCTGCGCTTTTGGCTTAGCAGCTGCCGTGCCTTGCTCGCCGTATCGGCACTTAGAATTGTGCGGTATTGCCTTTATAATGCACTACCACCATTTAACCTGCCTCTTACCCGTTGGAACGCCCATTGTGCGCCCGCTAACCTGACGGGATAACGATTTTTAGAAAATGATAAACCGGGTAAAAAACCCAAAAACTCGCCCTGAATTTTTACAATTCGAAAATGGGGAAAATGTTGTGGAATTTTTTGGCGTGTGGTATAATAAATGAAATTGCGGTTTATGGTTGATTTTTCGGCCCGGCCGCATTTGATTAAAAAAGCAACGCGCGGCCGAACAGGCTGCCGGGTGCAGCCGGAAAATCCCCGGGTACGCCCATTTATAAGGAGGAACGAACGGAATATGCAGAAGAAAAAAATCACCGCATTCCTGCTGGCGCTGGCAATGGTGTCCGCTATGGCACTGCCCGTTTTTGCACAGGAGCCGAACCCGCAGGCTGAAACCGCTGCAAGCATTGCAGTGGTGGAAACTGCTACCCCGGAAACCGCAGCCACCGAGGAACCGAAAGTTGACGCTGAACCGGCAGAGGACAACGTGAAAGAGGACGCCGCTACCTATGATGCACCGCCGGAGAACGGCTGGTATCAGGAATACCCCGGCGGCCCCTGGTATTGGTACGAAAACGGCGTGCGCCAGGGCACCACTGGCCGCGGCAAGGAAATCTATGACCCCGCTTCCGATGCCTGGTACTGGCTGGATTCCGTCAATAACGGCGCAATGGCTGTCAGCAAGGATGTCTATCAGGACTCCAACGGCGGCAAGTGGGTCCGCTATGATGCCAACGGCCATATGATCAAGGGCTGGAATACCAACTCTCAGGGTACTTATTACTTTGACCTCATCACCGGCGCTATGGCAAAGGGCACCGTTGTGATCGACGGCATTACCTGCGTGTTTGATTACAACACCGGCATTCTGCAGTCCACCAACGTGGATGTGACCAAGTACCGCGAGATCAAGCGCACCAACTACTATGCTGACGGCAGCGTGATGAATACCCTGACCACCGATTACGATGCACAGGGCCGCCTGCTGAAAGAGCAGCGCCGCGATAAGTCCGGCAACCTGCAGGTTCAGGACGACTTCTATTATGAATACAACGGCATGCTGACCAAGCATACCCACCGCGAGTACGGCAACGACAACTACTCTTACGAGTATCGCTATGAGTATGATAAGAGCAACCGCTTTGCCAAGATCTCCGTTTACCGCTACAATGGCGGCTGGTACCTGTACAGCTACTGGACTGCCAAAGAGTGGGACAGCCTGGGCAGCGTTTCCAAGTTCTGGGAATACAACGGCCAGAACAAAGTTACCTGCATCGTCAACCTGACCAGCAGCGGCAGCCGTAACCGTTACACCAAGATGACCATTGTGAACAGCAGCAACCAGACCGTGCGTACTGACACCTGGAGCTATGACAGCAACGGCCACCTGGCCGGCTGGACCAACAGTGGCAACTCCAACGGCTATTCTAACGTGCTCAGACTCTCCAGCGATAACAATATTGGCGCTGGCAACCCGCTGTTCGACCGTCATTGCGGCAAATTTGTCACCGATGACAAGATCACCAGCGCTTCCATCAAGTTCCAGAACGATGAAGTTGTCGAGATCCGCCAGAACAACCAGCGCATCTCTTACACCAACCAGGAAAGTATGGGTATGAACAGCAGCAACAATCTGACCCGTACCTTTGCTACCTACACTGATGGCGGCAACTTCCGTTACCGCACCCTGGTTGAGTACTTCAAGTACAAGAACTGAGGCAACACCGCACAATTCCCACCTGACGGCTTAAGCACCGCTCCGGCGGCTGCGGCACGGCATCTGCGTTG
>OLYV01000967.1_pt1 | contig 10176 bp, 6 predicted proteins | sample 1644371 | NCBI WGS metagenome assembly OLYV01 (sample SAMEA103958124, study PRJEB25191) | human gut metagenome | biome: human-associated habitat [ENVO:00009003]; feature: intestine environment [ENVO:2100002]; material: feces | place: Germany | collected 2013/2015 | reverse complement strand
ATAACGGGCAACTTTACCATTGGGTTACGGCCTAAGAATGTATTCAAGTCCGAGCCGCAAAAACCGACGTATTTAATTTTCACAAGAACTTCTCCCGGTTCCAAGACCGGTTTCTCGATGTCTACTACCTTCATTTCGGAAGGAGCGGTAATTTGAATTGCTTTCATTTTTTATTTATTTTTAATCAGTTTAATCAATCACTTTGTATCGTTTCCAGCCATAATAGGCGCAAAACAGGAAACAAATCATAGGAATAGTATAGGCTATATGATAGATATGTTCGTTCAGATGCATCATATAAGCTGTGAGTTGGGGTAAGCAAGCATTTCCAACGATGGCCATAACTAGAAATGCCGAGCCACTTTTGGTGTTGTTGCCTAAATCAGTCAAAGCGAGCGAGAACTGAGTGGGATACATGATAGACATGAAAAAAGAGATGCCCAGCATGGCATAAAGACCTGTCCAACCGCCAAAACAAACCACAACAATACATAGCAAGACATTAATCAGCGCATATACCAATAGCATGTCTTGTGGACGGAATTTTACCATGAGTAGTGTGCCTGTCCATCTTCCTGCCAAAAAAGCCAGCATATAAAGACCGAAAAAGGTGGTGGCTGTATTTTCAGGTAGTTCTGCATAGGTACAACAGTAGACTAGAAATAAACTGTTAATGGCTGTCTGACCACCATTGTAGAAGAATTGTGCAATAACTCCCCAACGAAGATGAGAACGTTTTAAGACTCCGAAATCAATTAATTTTTCTCCTTTATATTCTACTCCTTCCATCGTATTTCCTTCTTTGATTTTAGGTAATTTGGAGAAGATAAAGATGATGGCAATAACAATGAGTAGCATAGCTAGCAGCAGATAAGGAAGTTTCATGGCGTCTGTTTCTGTTTGAATGTAACCTTCCCAGCCACCGGGAAAAGAAGTGGGCAGGGTGTCGCGGGTATAGTGGTTGCCACTCAGAATCAGTTTGCTGAGAAACATGGCAGCTATAAAAGCTCCCAGCCCATTGAATGATTGTGCCAGATTCAATCGACGGGGCGCACTTTTCGGATCTCCCAAAGCGGTTACATAAGGATTGGCTGCCGTTTCTAAAAAACACATTCCGGTGGCAATGATAAAGAATATGCATAGATATGCCCAATATTCTTTCAGCATGGCAGCGGGGAAGAACAGTAACCCACCACATGCCGCCAGTAATAACCCGAAAATAATTCCCGATTTGTAGCTGTATTTTTTCATGAACATAGCGATGGGAATGGGACAGATGAAATAGGCAAGCCAGTAGGCTGTTTCTGTGAATGATGCTTCGAAAGCGTTTAACTCACAGGTTTTCATCAGCTGTCTTATCATAGTAGGTAGCAGATTGCTGCTGATAGCCCATAGGAAAAACAGGCAGAATATGAGCATCAATGGTACATAATAGTTCTTATTTTTCATGGTATGGATTTATAAGTGTCAGTTGATTATTCTGACATGTTTTTTATGTAAGGAAGAGATATGAGATTTTTGAAACCATAAAATCTTTCGGCGTTTTTACCTAAAAAAAGTGCTTTCTCTTCTTGTGTCATTTCAGTCGTTTTAAGGATGAAATCGTAAGACATCTTGTAAGTAATGGCCGTAATGGTCCGAGGGTAATCCGATCCCCACATCAGTTTGTCCATACCTACCAGATCTGCTGCTTCTTTAATGGCTTTAACCGCTCCGTGAAACGGATAGAATTCACTGTTGAACAACCAGGTGATCCCCCCGGATTCTATCATGACATTTTTATGGCGGGCCAACTTTATTTGTTCTTGCCAATGAGGTGTGGTGACCATGCCGAAATGTCCGATAGCGATTCGAAGCTGCGGATATTCCTGAATGATTTCTTTCATTTCCTGTACTTGTGTATCCCCATCGGCTAAATCAATGGAAAGGATAATGTCTTTTTCTTGCATGTAATGGAACATTTCCATCATTTCGTCACTGTTCAGCATGACTCTTCCTTCTTTTAGAAAAAGGCGGTGTGCCGGGATTTTTATTGCTTTGAAACCGGAACTTATTAATTCCTTGGCCTGTTGCAGATAACCGGGTTTACGAAATTCGCACATACCGCATACAAAGAAACGGTCTGGGTATTTATGGGACACTTTTGCGAGGTATTCATTTTGGATGCCATCAATAAATTCCTGAGTGACTACGGCAGCCGATACTTGTGCATAGTCCATGTTCGAGAGAAAAACCTCGGCACTATTCCGCCCGTCAATCATAAAGGGCGGAACCATCTGACGTTCTTCCCCCATAAATAACGAACGTCCGTTGGTTAAAGTACGGATAGGCAATCCGTTGACTTCCGTATCTTGCCGTAGCCAAAGATGGGAGTGTGCATCTATTATGTTAAAATCCATCATTATTTTCCTTTGTATTATGAATTAGCCCAACTGATACGCATTTGTTTTCCGATAATTTCTTGCACTTCCTTTACAAGGTTCCAATCAATGGGTTCTTCGGCATATGTTATATTTTTCAATACATTATCCGGATTGGCCGAACTGAACAAAGTGGTGGCGATACGTGGATTGCTGACAGAATATTGAATAGCCAGTTTCTCTATAGGATAATTTTTGGACAGGCAATGTTGAACAGCTTTCCGACAGGCTTCTACCAGTGATTGGGGGGCCGGATGCCATGCAGGAACCCCACGTTGGGAGAGTAAGCCCATTGAAAGGGGGGAGGCATTGATAATGCCGATATTCTTTGATTCAAAATAATCCAGATAATCAGTCAGTTTCTCGTCATTCAGACAATAATGGCAGAAGTTAAGTACGCTTTCTACTGTTCCCGGTTCCGAGTGATCAATGATCCATTTTAAGTTTTCTAATTGCAAGTCTGTGATACCTACATGTCCCACAATACCTTTCTTTTTAAGTTCTACCAGTGCAGGTAATGTTTCGTTGACTACCTGATTCATGTCTGAAAACTCTACATCGTGTACATTAATCAGATCGATATATTCAATGTGGAGTCTGTCCAAGCTTTCATACACACTTTCCGTTGCACGTTTTCCGGAATAATCCCATGTGTTGACTCCATCTTTTCCATAGCGTCCCACTTTGGTAGAGAGATAATATTTGTCACGTGGTATTTCTTTCAATGCTTTGCCTAATACGGTTTCGGCCTTGTAGTGCCCGTAGTAGGGAGATACATCAATAAAATTCATTCCATTCTCTACTGCTGTGTAAACAGCTTTGATACCCTCTGCTTCGCGGATATCATGAAAAACTCCTCCTAATGAAGATGCGCCGAAACTAAGATTGGAAACCCGCATACCGGTTTTCCCGATTTCATTGTAATTCATAGCTCTATTTATTTTTAGATTTATTTCCGGCATCAAAAATAGAGGAATAACCTTTAGGTATATGGTGGAAGAGGTTGAAAAAAGTACGTAAACCTTTGCGTAAAAATAATAAGACGGTTACTTTTTATATAGTTCTCTATATTGCTGTGGAGTAACGTCTGTGATTTTTTTGAATAGGCGGTTAAAATAAGAATGGTCTTCATAAGCAAGGAGATAGGCTATGTTTTTTACGGGAATATCCTCTGTAATCAGAATTAATTGGGCTTTCTCTATTTTTTTCTGATTAATATATTGTAGCGGTGTGGTACCGACTTCTTTTTTGAAAAGACGGATAAAATGATCTTTTGAGAGGCATGAGATTGCTGCCAATGAGTCTATATCTACTGTTTTATAGATATTTTTTCGGATGTGGGACAAAACTTTTTGGATACGGTTATCGTTGACTTCCACTTTAGGTTTGGCGTCTTTTAAAAAGCGGGCAATAAGTTGATATACTATACCTCTGGATTCGACTTTGTCACAGAAGGTACGCTGTTTATTTTTAATGATGTTTCTGATTAATGTGGGGTTGTTGTCATAGCTTGTCGGGTCGGATTGAGGAAGCTGCATGGTAGGATTTATTTCACATAACCTTTTAATAAGTGGTAATTCCAGGTTGCCCGCAGGTATTTCTATCGGGAAATTCCAATCTTCCAGAATGCCGGATTCCGATTGATGGTCTTCATATATATGGAGATAATAATGAGTGAAATGAGAATTGCACTGATAACTATGGGTAGTGAATGATGGCACCAGATATAGATGATGTGGTTTTAGTTCCTGCATTCCATCGGGAAATATTATTTGGGCGGTTCCTTCCATTATATAATAGAGTCGGGTAAAAGGGCTGCTTACGTTTTTCCAGTTCCAGTCTGCATTGTGAATGGCTAGTCCTACATTTAATATAAGTAAATGTAATTGGTCGATTGATTGTGTCATATTCCTTAAGTTATTAGAATGAAAGATTCAGTTTCGTACAAAGTAAGCAAAAGTATATATATAATCCAATGGGAAATCGATATTTTCATATCAAATCACCTGTTTTGGTATTTGTTTTTGAATTATTTCAGGTAAAAGTCGATATTATCCTACATAATGGCGCATTTGGATAATATAAATTGGTTTCAACTCTGTATATTTGCACTATTGATAATTGAAAAACATATAAAGCAATTATACTATGAAAGCAAAACATTTTCTTTTGGCTTCGGCTTTGTTGCTTTGGACGGGAGTTTTGGAGGCTCAGACTTACCAGGTACCTGTTTCAGAGAAAAATGAAAAAATGCAGGAGGGAGAGTTCGAACCTACTTGGGAATCATTGCAGAACTATAAAGTTCCTGAATGGTTTAGAAATGCCAAATTTGGTATTTGGGCACATTGGGGACCGCAATGTGTGGAAGGGTCCGGCGACTGGATGGCGCGTTCTCTCTATTTGGAAGGTTCGCGCGAGTATAAGCACCATGTGGAACATTATGGCCATCCCTCTGAAGTGGGCTTCAAGGATATATTGCCTTTGTTTAAAGCCGAGAAATGGGATCCGGACAAATTGGTTTCCTTTTATAAGAAGATTGGTGCCCAGTATTTCTTCGCTTTAGGTAATCACCATGATAATTATGATTTATGGGATAGCCAATATCAGGAATGGAATTCCGTGAATATAGGCCCTAAGAAGGATATATTGGCGGGCTGGGCTGAAGCAGCTAAGAAAAACGGTCTTCCATTTGGTATCAGTTTCCATGCGGACCATGCGTGGAGCTGGTATGAACCGGCTCAACGATACGACCGTCATGGCGAGAAGGCAGGTGTACCCTACGATGGATGTTTGACTAAAGAAGATGGTAAGGGTAAGTGGTGGGAAGGCTACGATCCTCAAAAACTTTATGCACAGAATCACCCGTTAAGCGCTGGAAGTTGGGCTGACGGTATGATTCACCGTCAATGGGCATGGGGAAATGGTGTTTGTATTCCTACTCAAGAATATGTGACAAACTTTTATGATCGTACAGTCGATGCAATAAACCGTTATAATCCCGATTTGATTTATTTTGATGTGACTGGTGTACCGTTTTATCCTATCAGTGATGCGGGTTTGAAGATTGCCGCACATTTTTATAATCACAACATGGTTGTTCGTAAGGGGGATTTCAGTGCTGTTATGTTTGGTAAAATTCTTACCGATGAACAACGTAAAGCTTTGGTATGGGATGTGGAAAGGGGATCTCCCAATAGTATTTATGAAGAGCCATGGCAGACTTGTTCTTGTTTAGGCGGTTGGCATTATGATACCAGATTGGCGGAGAACGGCTGGTATAAAAGTGCTTCCGATGTAGTGAAACTATTAGTGGATGTGGTCAGTAAGAACGGTAATTTGTTGCTTAGTGTTCCTCTTCGGGCTGACGGAACTTTCGATGAAAAGGAAGAAGCCATTTTAAATGAATTTGGTAACTGGATGAGTATGAATAAAGAGGCTATTTATGATACACGCCCGTGGAAAGTCTTCGGAGAAGGTCCGATAGCCAATGCTGATATCAAGATTAATGCCCAAGGTTTCAATGAAGGTGCTTACACTAAAGCCACTGCATCTGAAATCCGTTTTACTCAAACCAAGAAATATCTCTATGCTACAGTCCTTGCATGGCCGGAAGAAAAGCAAGTTGTCATTCAATCGCTGGCAACGGGAAGTGAGTTGTATCCTGATAAAATTACTAAAATTGAATTGTTAGGTTATGGAAAGGTATCTTTTACTCGTACAGCGCAAGGAGTTGTTATTGATATGCCTGATGTACAGTTGAATAAGATTGCTCCCGTATTTAAGATAAAGAAGTGAATATAGCATAAAGTAGGTTTATTTATCGGCTTTTTTAGGTCGGTAAGCCCTTGTTATGTCTTGAAAATTAACCCAATAATCAATAGAATAATGAAAAACAGATTAGAATGTATGCAGCCAATAAGATTCTTGGTGGTCTTGTTGATGTGTTGCCTGAGCTATACTACTTGGGCACAGACACAGAGTAATGTCAATGGTTTGGTTACTGATTTTTCCGGTGAGCCGTTAATTGGGGTCAGTATCTTGGTTAAAGGTACTTCCAATGGAACTGTTACTGATTTGGATGGCAAATTTTCTCTGTCTGCTGAAATGGGTTATATTTCGCAAGAAATAAAGGTTGAAAGTAACAAGTTACTTCGTATTATAATGGAAGAAGATACAAAAAAGTTGGAAGAAGTAGTTGTAGTTGGATATGGAACACAGAAAAAGGTGAATTTAACAGGAGCCGTATCTGCTGTTTCAGCTGAAGACTTGGCTAGTAAGCCTGTTATGAGTACTGCTCAAGCACTGGCAGGTTTGGCTCCAGGTTTAAGTGTATTGCAAACTTCAGGTCGTCCCGGACAAGGAGCAACTGTTAAAATTCGTGGAACTGGTACATTTTCAAAAGCTGGAACAGATCCATTGGTTTTGATTGATGGTTTATCAGGTAACATTGATGATGTAGATCCTAATGATATTCAGAGCATTTCTTTTTTGAAAGATGCAGCTTCTGCTTCTATTTATGGTAATCGTGCTGCTAATGGGGTGATCTTGATTGAAACAAAGAAGGGTGCACAAGGTAAAACGACTATTACATATAGTAATTCTTTTGGTTGGCAACGGCCTACGGAATTGCCTGATTTTTTACCATCATGGGAATATGCGGAATATTATAATATGGCTATGCGGAATATGGGTAAGCAGGAAGCTTATTTACCTGAACAGATTCAAAAGTATAGAGATGGATCTGATCCGGATAATTATCCGAATGTAAATCACTTAAAATGGCTGTTGGAATCTGGTTCTGGTTTTCAACACCAACATAATCTCAGCATACAAGGAGGAAATGCTACGACAAGTTATAATTTATCAGTAGGTTATAGAAATCAGGAAGGTATGACGGCAAAAACGTCTAATGAAAGAATGACTGCACTGTTTACTATGAAAAGTGAAATCGCCAAAGGGCTGATGCTTAATTTGAATATTAATGCTTATAATAATAAATATAATGCTCCTAATGGCGAACCACAAAGTATTGATGGAATGATAGGATATGCTGTTCGTCAGGGACCTATTTATGCCGGGCAAAAGTCGGATGGAAGTTTTGGATATCAGGATAATTATAGTCCGGAAGCGTGGTTGGCGAGTGAATCTTTTGTGCAGAATGTGAGTAGAAATATAAGTGCTTCCGGACAATTGACATGGAATACTCCTGTAGACGGACTTTCTTTTATAGGTAAAGCTGGGGTGAATTACTGGACTAAATATGATAAAGCGTACCGGGCTGATACTTATTTTGATGATAGTAAGACAGTGGGGCCCGCTACTTTAAATGTATGGACTGCAAATAATACGTATACTACCTTTGAAGCATTAGCTACTTATGAAAAACAAATTAAAAATCATACTTTTAAGTTATTGGCGGGTACTTCTGTGGAGCAATCTAATAATAAAGGTTTGGAAGGTTATAGAAATACGTTTCCTAATAATTATTTGTATGAATTAGGTTCTGGAGATAAATCAACAGCTACTAATGATAGTTCATTGGAAGAATATGCGTTGCTTTCTTTTTTCGGGCGTATAAATTATGCATGGAAAGATCGTTATTTATTAGAGGCTAATTTGCGCTATGATGGATCGTCACGTTTTGCGGACGGTCATCGTTGGGGACTTTTCCCGTCAGTTTCTGCAGGGTGGAGAATTTCTGAGGAGGATTTTTGGAAGAATGCGGCAGTTTCAGCTGTAGTTGATAATTTGAAATTGCGTGCTTCCTATGGTGTACTTGGTAATCAAAATATAGGTGTTTATCCTTACCAACAGATTTATGAACTTGGACATGATTATCCTTTTGGAAATCCGGCAACTCTTCAGTCTGGGGCTTACATGAAAACCTATAATAATCCGGAAATTACTTGGGAAAAGACGGCTATAACGGATATTGGTTTAGATTTTAGTTTATTGAATGGACGTTTTAGTGGAACATTGGATTATTTTTATAAATATACTTCGGACATTTTAGCACCAGTTGAGGTGTCTAGTATTATGGGACGTGAAGTCGGACAATCTAATGTTGGAGCTGTTTCGAACAAAGGAATTGAAATAAATCTGACTTATAACGGACAAATAGGACGTGATTTCCGGTTTAGTATTTCTCCTAATTTTACATGGGTAAAAAATGCAGTTGAGAAATTGGCGAACGGAGCTACCGAAGAAATTAATAATAACAGAATTGTAGGGCAACCGATAGGTATTATATATGGATATGAAACTGATGGACTGTTTGTAGACCAAGCGGAAATAGATGCGGCTCCTGAGCAATTGGTAAGTAAGTCAGGATTGAAACCTGGTTATGTGAAATACAAAGATATTAGTGGTCCTGACGGGGTTCCCGATGGTAAGGTGGATGCGCAATATGATCGTACCGTATTGGGAAGTACTACCCCGAAGTTTTATTATGGTTTGAATCTTTCCGCTTCTTATAAAGGTTTTGATTTTTCAGCTTTATTACAAGGTTTAGGAGGTCATAAGCGTTTGATAGGATCTTATATGGCTTATGCATTCTACAACGGTGGACAGATACAGAGATGGCAGGCTGAATCTTGTTGGAAGGAAGAAAATCCTGATAAATGGGCTGAATATCCTCGATTGGAAACTTTGAATATGAATGACACTAATCTTCAAACTTCTGATTATTGGGTCCGTAATGCTAGTTTCTTACGAGTCAAGAATATACAAATAGGATATACATTCCCAAAAGCATGGACTAAAAAAATAGGTTTGGAAAATGTGCGTGTTTATGTAAGCGGACAAAATCTGTTCTCTTTCAATAGTTTCTATAAAGGTTGGGATCCTGAAAATGAGATAGGAACAGGGGATTCTCCCTCTTATTATCCGGTCAATAGTATTTATTCATTCGGATTTAATTTCAAGTTCTAAGTAAATCATTCAATCAAGAATCATTATGAAAAATATATATAATACATTAGGAATGACAAAGGCTTGTTTATGTGCTTTGGCTGTATCACTAGTAACAACTGGTTGCTCGGATTTATTAGATAAGGAGCCACCTTCAGCAATTTCTGATGGTAGTTTTTGGACTGGTGAAGGGGATGCCATGTTGGCTTTGACAGGATGTTATCGTTTCCAGACTGGTTGGTCGCATGATGATTTTGCTACGCCACAAGGGTTGCTCTATTTGGATTTTGCAGGTGGAAACGGAACGGAAAAGGAAAATTTTTCTACTTTAATGGCTAGTTCCAATACGGTGGCTACTAACAGTAATTTACGTTGGTATTGGGGAAATGCATATACGCAAATAGCTAAGTACAACACTTTTCTAGAGAATATTACGGACTGTCCGATGGAAGAATCTAAAAAAGAACAGTGGTCTGCCGAAGTGAAGTGTTTACGAGCTTATTTCTTTTTAAATTTGGCATTTTATTATAAGGATGTTCCTATGCCTTTGAAAACTCTGTCGGTGGACGAAGCGAATTCTATCTCTCAAACACCTCAGACTGAAGTCTATTCGCAAGTGGAGAAGGACTTGAAGACTGCTATAGACTTGTTGCCTGTCCAATATTCTTCAGAGGAATATGGCCGGTTTACCAGGGGGGCGGCTAAGGTACTTTTAAGTCGTCTTTATCTGGCACAAGAGAGATGGGGAGATGCTGCTACTATTTTACGTAGTGTGATTGAGTCGGGAATATATGAATTGGATCGTCGTAATGGAGAGGACAGCTATGAGAAACTTTTTCAAATAGGA
>OLYV01000938.1_pt1 | contig 10512 bp, 9 predicted proteins | sample 1644371 | NCBI WGS metagenome assembly OLYV01 (sample SAMEA103958124, study PRJEB25191) | human gut metagenome | biome: human-associated habitat [ENVO:00009003]; feature: intestine environment [ENVO:2100002]; material: feces | place: Germany | collected 2013/2015 | reverse complement strand
TTTCTTCCATCCATCCCTCTCTTGGCTCTCCCTCTGGGAGAGCTGTCACCGAAGGTGACTGAGAGGGCCCCAACCACCCACACCCCCCCAAAATAACGCTTATGAAATTTCGTCTCGACCTGGCTGGCGTCCCTGTGGACGTCACCACCCAATATGATGAATACTATCCGTATTTTTCTCCCTACCTGGAAAAAAATACCGGGACATCCCCCCTTATCCCGCCCTGTCCCGCCAATGACCGGGACATTCCCGCCGTGGAAATTTCCCCCCGGCGGCTTCAGGCAGCTTCCAGAATTTACCCGCCGGATTCCCCCGCGTATTATGTGGAATATATGGAACTCTGCCCCGCCATCTCCTCTGCCATCACGGTTTTCGACCGCATCGTGTTCCATGCGGTTTCCTTTATCTGGAAGGACCGGGCTTGGCTTATTACCGCCCCCAGCGGCACCGGCAAGTCCACCCACTATTGCCTCTGGAAACTTCTCTGTCCCGATGAAATTCAGATCATAAATGGGGATAAACCCATTGTATATATAGAAAATGACGAAGTATTCGTCACAACTTCTCCCTGGACAGGCAAAGAGAACATGTCTCAACATCTGACCGCTAAATTAGGCGGAATTATTGTCTTGGAACAGTCCGATTCCAACGAAATCACACGCCTGACCGTTCACGAATCCGCCGGAAAAGTCTTTTCCCAGTTCCTTTTTGACTGCAATACCGAACAGGAAGCAAAAACCGCCTGTCGTATCGCAGAAAAAATGCTGAAAACGCCGGTTTGGCTCCTGAAAAACCGCGGCGATATCGAATCTGCCAAATTGTGCCGGAAAACCCTGCAAATCTACCTGGATTCCCCTGATTTCCACTGACTCTATAAACGCAAAATTGTTCTCAAAAATGGTGATTTATTATGAAATATACCGTTATTCCCGGCGTAATTCTTACGAAAATCTGCGATGAAGATTTCCTGGTGGCCACCGGCCCCGCCCGTGGCCGCGTCCCGTATGTAGAGGGGATCAATTCCACCGGTGCTTACTTTTTTTCAAAAATTCTTGATGGACTTTCCACAGAAGAAATCATAAAACAGGCGTCCGAATTGTACAAAACACCAGAATCCACCATCGCTCCCTCCTTCGACCGCTTCCTCTCCTCCCTTCTCTCCACCGGATACATCCAACAAACCGAATAAAAGAAAAAATTTATGCTATAAAGCAAAAAATTCCCGTCGGTATACCCGACGGGAATTTTAGTTTTAGTCGCTAATCAGTTAAAAACCCCACAAAAAGTCTGTCACAGCATGGTCACCATGGGAATCACCATGGGGCTTCGCTTGGTGTGCTTGAACAGATAGCTGCTGACGGCGGCGCGCACGGTTTTGCAGACCTCGCCCTGATCCTTCCGCCGCCGGGCGGACATACCGTCCACGGCGTTCTGGGCAATGTCCCGCAGCTCCTGCAGCAGCTCCTCGGACTCCTTCACATATACAAAACCCCGGGTGACGATCTCCGGCTGGCACAGCAACTGGTGATTGTGGGAGGACATGGGCAGCACAATGACCACCATGCCGTCCTCGGCCAGGAGCTTCCGGTCGTTGAGGACCACGGCTCCCACGTCGCCTACCCCGGAGCCGTCCACAAAGACCTCGCCGGCGGGAACGGAGGCCTCGCACTTCATGTGTTTGGTGGTCAGCTCAATGACGGAGCCGTTTTCAGCCACGCAGATGTTGTTGGGGTCCATGCCCATGGACTCCGCCACCCGCTTGTGGATCTGCAGCATCCGCTGCTCCCCGTGGAGGGGGATGAAGAAGCGGGGTTTGGTCAGGGCGTGGATGATCTTCAGCTCCTCCTGGCAGGCGTGGCCGGACACGTGCAGCATGTCCGCCTTGTCATACACCACGTCGGCTCCCTTGCGGAACAGCTCGTTGATGACCCGGCCCACCGTCACCTCGTTGCCGGGGATGGCGGAGGCGGAGATGATGACCTTGTCCTGGGGGCCGATGTCGATCTGCTTGTGGGTGGAGAAGGCCATGCGGTACAGGGCGCTCATCTCCTCGCCCTGGCTGCCGGTGGTGATGATCACCTGCTGCTGAGGCGGCAGGCCCTTGATGCGGTTGATGTCCATCACCGTGCCCTTGGGCAGCTTCATATAGCCCAGCTCCGTGGACACCTTCATGATGTTCTCCATGCTGCGGCCGGTGACGGCTACCTTCCGCCCGCAGGCGGCGGCGGCGTCGATGACCTGCTGGATGCGGTGGACGTTGCTGGCGAAGGTGGTGACGATGATGCGCTTTTTGCACCCGGTGAACTGCCGGATGAAGGTCTTGCCCACGGTGCGCTCGCTCATGGTATAGCCCGGGCGCTCCACGTTGGTGGAGTCCGCCAGCAGGGCCAGGACCCCCTCCTTGCCCAGAGCGCCGAACCGGGCCAGGTCGATGACCTCCCCGTCGATGGGGGTGGAGTCGATCTTGAAGTCTCCGGTGTGGACCACGGTGCCCATGCGGGTGTGGATAGCGAAGGCCACGGAGTCGGCGATGGAGTGGTTCACATGGATGAACTCCACCTGGAACTTTCCGGCCTTCACCGTCTGCCCGGCCTCCACGGTCACCAGCTTCGTGCTGTCCAGCAGGCGGTGCTCCTGGAGCTTCAGCCGGATCAGCCCGGCGGTGAAGCGGGTGCAGTAAATGGGCAGGTTGATCTGCTTGAGGACATAGGGGATGGCCCCGATGTGGTCCTCGTGGCCGTGGGTGATGAACAGGCCCCGCAGACGGGACTTGTTCTTCACCAGATACGACACGTCCGGTATCACGCAGTCGATGCCGTACATATCGTCGCCGGGGAAGGCCATGCCGCAGTCCACCACGATGATCTCGCCGCCGTACTCATAGGCGGTCATGTTCTTGCCGATCTCGTTGAGACCGCCCAGGGGGATGATTTTCAGTTTTTCTGCCATATTTTCAGATGATTCTCCTTTTAGAAATTCAGTATTTGATGGGATGGTGCGGCCCTTTCCCCCAGGGCTGTGCGCCGGAAAATGGGCGCACCAAAACCGGGACGCATCCGTCCGCCCGGCGGCCCTGTATCGCCGCCGGCGTCCGGAAAGGGCGCCCGTCTGCCGTGGTGGTAAAGGGGAGGGAGGCGCAGGGAGGGAGTGGACCTCCGGCGCGTCCCGGCTATACATGAACGCGAGGGCCCGCCGCCCCCGCTCAGCATACAAAAACGTCCGTCTCCGGCCTGTGGGCCGGAACGGTTATACACAGTATAGCACATTCATCCGGGTTTGTACAGTGTTTCCCTTCGCTTTTTTCCCCGGGCCTTCGACAGGGGCAAAAAATCCCCGGAAAATCCATTGTGAACGGCGGGAAGATATGCTATAATAAAAAATCAGCTATTGTAAAGTGGATCTGTATGCCTGAGGGAGGGAACACCCTTGAACAAAAAGCTCACCAATATCCTGCGCACCAACATTACCCTGTATTTCATATGCCTGGTGCTGTTTGCCCTGGCGGCCATCCCCTTCGACGTGCGGCTGGCCATCGGCGAGGGGGCGGCGGCGGTGGTGCTGCTGATCATCGCCCGGCGGCGCAGCCGCTCCGTGCAGCAGAGCATGCGCCAGTACATGGACCGCTTCACCGGGGGCATGGACTCCGCCCGGTCCAGCAATATGCTCTTTGCCCCGCTTCCGATGATGGTGTTCGACATGGACACCCAGGCCGTGGTGTGGTGCAACGACGGCTTCCTGGCTCTGACGGAGCAGAAGGAGGGCGTGTTTGACGCCCACCTCAACGCCGTGGTGCCCACCTTCTCCGTCCGCTGGCTGATGGAGGGGAAAAACGAGTGCCCGGAGCACGTGGTGTGGAACCACCGGATCTATCGGGTGTACGGCGGTCTGACCCGCCCCACGCCCGGCAAGCCCCAGCAGCCGGAGAAGCCCACCACGCCGGATACCCCCGCCACCATGGCCACCACCTATTGGATGGACGTCACCGACTCCGAACAGCTGCGCCAGACCTTACAGATGACCCGGCCGGTGGTGGCCATCCTGATGGTGGATAACTACGAGGACCTGATGAAGGCCTGCCCGGAGAGCAAGCGCTCGGCGGTGCTGGCCCAGCTGGAGGAGAAACTGGATCAGTGGTCCGCCGGGGCCGACGGCCTGATGCTGCACTATGACCGGGACCGGTATCTGTTCGTGTTCGAGGAGCGCAGCTATTCCGACTATGCCCAGCACCGCTTCGCCGTGCTGGATACCGTGCGGGAGGTGGCGGCCGGCGGCGTGGCGGCTACCCTGTCCATCGGCGTGGGCCGGGACGCCGACAGCTTCGACGCCCTGTTCAAAAACGCGTCCCTGGCCCTGGAGATGGCTCTGAGCCGGGGCGGCGACCAGGCGGTGGTGAAGGACCGGCTGAACTTCCAGTTTTACGGCGGCCGGGCCAAGAGCACCGAAAAGCGCACCAAGGTGAAGTCCCGGGTCATGGCCAACGCCCTGGGCGAGCTGATGGACGACGCCCGGCAGGTGTACGTCATGGGCCACAGCTATGCGGACATGGACTCCCTGGGCGCGGCGGCAGGCGTGTGCTGCATCGCCCGCAAGCGGGGAAAGAAATGCCAGATCGTCATCGACACCGAGAACAACGCCGCCCACCCCATCCTGCGCAAGCTGGTGGAGCAGCCGGAGTATCACGGGGCCTTCCTCACCGGCAGCGAGGCGTTTCTGAAGGTGCAGCCCGGCACCCTGCTGGTGGTGGTGGATACCAACCGCCCCGGCAGCGTGGAGTCCGAGCAGCTGCTGGAGACCTGCAACCGGGTGGCGGTCATCGACCACCACCGCCGGGGCAGCAGCTATATCGAGAAAATGGCCCTGAACTATCACGAGCCCTACGCCTCATCGGCTTCGGAGCTGGTGACGGAGCTGCTGCAGTACCTGGTGGAGCCGGGGGACATCCTCAAATGCGAGGCGGAGGCCCTGCTGGCGGGTATCGTGCTGGACACCAAGAACTTCACCAACCGCACCGGCGGCCGCACCTTTGAGGCGGCGGCGTATCTGCGCCGGGCCGGGGCCGATACCTCCGACGTGCAGCGGATGTTCCAGGGGGACCTGAAGTCCATGATCGCCCGGTACGACATCATCCGGCAGGCCCAGCTGTATCACGGGGACCTGGCGGTGGCGGCGCTGGACACCACCTGCGACCGGGTCACGGCCGCCAAGGCCGCCGATGAGCTACTGACCCTGAAGGGCATCCGGGCCTCCTTCGTCCTGTATCCCAAGGACCAGGGGGTGTATATCTCCGCCCGGTCCCTGGGGGAGGTCAACGTGCAGGTCATTGTGGAGGCTCTGGGCGGCGGCGGTAATTCCACCACCGCCGGGGGGCAGCTGAACGTCCCCGATATCGCCGTGGCCCGGACGGCGCTGCTGCGGGCCATTGACGAGTATTTTGAAAAGTAATATAGCAAATAGGAGGAACCAACCATGAAAGTGATTTTGCAGAAGGATATCCGGGGCAAGGGCAAGAAGGGCCAGATGATCGAGGTGGCCGAGGGCTATGCCCGCAACTTCCTGCTACCCAAGGGCGACGCCATTCCCGCCACCGCTGACGCCATGAACACCATGCGCCTGCAGGAAAAGGCCAAGGCCAAGGCCGACGCCGAGGCCAAGGCGGCGGCACAGGCCATCGCCGAGCAGCTCAAGGGCATCCAGGTGAAGATCCCCTGCAAGGGCGGCGAGGGCGGCAAGCTGTTCGGCTCTGTCACCACCAAGGAGATCTCCGCCGCCCTGAAGGAGCAGTTCGGCCTGGAGCTGGACAGCAAGAAGCTGGTGCTGCCGGACGCCATCAAGTCCTTCGGCAGCTATCAGGTCAAGGCCAAGCTGGGCTATGAGATCAGCGGCCTGGTGAACGTTCTGGTCTGCGAGGCCAAGTAACCGGGAGCAAAAGTACCCGACGAAAGGAGCTTTTTCCATGGATGAATTACTGATCCGCCAGGCGCCCCACTCCCCGGAGGCGGAGCAGGCGGTGCTGGGCTCCATGCTCATCGACGCCGACTGCGTCAAGGACGTCATGGACAAGCTCCAGCCCGAGGACTTCTACCTGCGCCAGAACCGGGAGATTTTCGAGACCATCTATTCCATGTTCGTGTACTCCAAGCCCATCGACGGCGTTACCGTGGCCGGGGAGATGGAGCGCAGCGGCCTGTATACCGACGACACCCGGGGGTATCTGGTCCAGCTGATGGAGGTGACCCCCACCAGCGCCAACGTCATGGAGTATGTGAAGATCGTCCGGGAAAAGGCCCTGCTGCGGGCGGTGGCCTCCGCCGCGGCGGACATCACCGCCATGGTTCAGGAGGGCACCGGCGAGGCCAACGCCGTTCTGGAGGCGGCGGAGCAGAAAATTTATGCCATCCGCCGGGGCCGCAGCGGCCAGAACATGGTGCCCATCAGCATGGTGTTGCAGGCGGTGCTGGAACGGCTGGGGGAGCTTACCGCCGCAGGCGGCGAGACCATGCCGGGCCTGACCACCGGTTTTTCCGACGTGGACCGGAAGATCAACGGTCTGAACAAGTCGGACCTGCTGCTGCTGGCCGCCCGTCCCGGTATGGGCAAGACCAGTATGGCCCTGAACGTGGCGGTGAACGCCGCCAAGGCCAGCCGGAAAACCGTGGCCGTGTTCTCCCTGGAAATGTCCCGGGAGCAGCTGGTGACCCGGCTGCTGGCCGGGGAGGGGCTTATCGACAACACCCGGCTGATCACCGGGAACCTGCGGGAGAGCGACTGGGTCCGCATTGCCGAGGGGGCTTCCACCCTCAGCCGCCTGGACATCCGCATTGACGACAATCCCCTGCTGACGGTGGCGGATATGAACGCCAAGTGCCGGCGGCTGGACGACCTGGGCCTGGTGGTCATCGACTACCTGCAATTGATGACCTCCGCCGGAGGCAAGGGCTACAGCGGCGAAAACCGCCAGCAGGCGGTGTCGGACATCAGCCGTATGCTGAAGATCATGGCCAAGGAGCTGCAGGTGCCGGTGCTGTGCCTGTCCCAGCTGTCCCGTGCCAACGAGAAGCGGGACGATAAGCGGCCCATGCTGTCCGACCTCCGGGAGTCCGGCGCCATCGAGCAGGACGCGGACATCGTGATGTTCCTGTACCGGGACGATTATTACAATTCCGATTCCGAAAAACGCAACATTGCCGAGTGCATCGTGGCCAAAAACCGCCACGGGGAAACCGGCAAGGTGGAGCTGCGGTGGCTGCCGGAATACACCTCCTTCGGCACCCTGGAAAACCGCTATCAGGAGGAGAACTGATGGACCTGCGCCCGTTTATGGAGCGGTGGCATATGCTGCCGCCTTCCGGCGGGGTGATGCTGGTGGCCGTGTCCGGCGGGCGGGACTCCGTGTGCCTGCTGCACTATCTGGCCGCCATGCCCCGGGATTTCACCGTGGCGGCGGCCCACCTGAACCACGGCCAGCGGCCCACGGCGGACCGGGACGTGGACTTTGTCCGGGAGCTGTGCCGGGAGCTGGACGTTCCCCTGACGGTGGAGCGGGCGGACGTGCCCGCCCTGGCCCGTGAGCGGGGCGTGGGGCTGGAGGAGGCCGGGCGCATGGCCCGGTACGACTTCTTCCGCCGCACGGCGGACCGGCTGGGGGCCCAGCGCATCGCCACCGCCCACCACGCCGCCGACCAGGCGGAGACGGTGGTGCTGAACCTGGTCCGGGGCACCGGGATGCAGGGCCTGGCGGGGATCCCCCCGGTGCGGGGCCGGATCGTCCGTCCCCTGCTGGAAACCTCCCGGGAGGACATCGAGACATACCTGGAAATCCACCGCCTGTCCCACGTGGAGGACGAGACAAACCGGGACACCGCCCTGCGGCGGAACCTGCTGCGCCGGGAGGTCATGCCCCGGCTGGCGGAGCTTCACGACGGGGCCGCCGCCAACATCTGCCGCACGGCGGAGCTGCTGCGGCAGGAGGACGCATTTCTGGATTCCCTGGCGGCGGACTATCTGCCTGCGGCGGGGCTTACCGCCGGGCGGGAGCGGCTGCGGTCAGCGCCGGAGGTGCTGCGGCTGCGGGCCCTGCGCCTGCTGGCGGAGCGGCTGCCGGTGGGGAAGAAGGACTTCACCGCCGCCCACTACCGGGCGCTGTCCGATCTGCTGGAGGGGGGCGGTATGCTGACCCTGCCGGCCGGGGCCTGCGCCGTGTGCCGGGACGGAAAGCTGACCCTGCTGCCGTCGGAGCCGCCCCTGGGGCCCATGCCCCTGGAGCCGGGGGAGAATTTTTGGGGAGAATACACAATTTCCGTCCGGAAAACCATGGGAAATTTTTCACAAAAAAGGGATGCAATCCGGCTGAACTGTGATAAGATAAACGGTGCGCTTTCCGTGCGGCCCTATCGGGGGGCCGACCGGCTGACCCTGCCCGGCAGCCGGGGCGGGCGCAGCGTCAAGCGCCTGCTGGCGGACCGGGGAGTCCCTCCGGAGCTGCGGCAGCGCGTCCCGGTGCTGTGCGTCGGGGACCGGCCCGCCGCCGTGTGGGGCGTGGGCACGGACATGGAATTTCTGCCGGAGGAGTCCGGCCAAAATATGGAGATCACCGTAACAACAAATGGAGGAAACCGCAATGGCTAAGAGCAACATGGATCAGGATATCCTGAAGGTCCTCATCACCGAGGACGAGATCCGCAACCGCACCCGGGAGCTGGGCGACCAGCTGTATGACCGGTTCCACGACAAGAACCCCTTGTTTGTGGGCGTTCTCAACGGCTGCTTCATCTTTATGGCGGACCTGGTCCGGGCCGCTCAGCTGAAAAGCGAGGTGGAGTTCATCGGCCTGTCCTCGTACAAAAACGCCACCAAGTCCTCCGGCTCCGTCCAGATCACCCGGGACCTGCAGCGGGACATCTCCGGCCGGGACATCATCGTGGTGGAGGACATTCTGGACTCCGGAAACACCCTGGCCTTTCTGAAGGACTATATGCTGGCCAAGGGGGCCAAGAGCATCACCATCGTGACCCTGCTGGATAAGCCCGCCCGCCGGGAGAAGGCCATCACCGCCGACCTGTCCGGCTTTGTGGTGCCCGACGAGTTCGTGGTGGGCTACGGCCTGGACTATTGCCAGCAGTACCGCAACATGCCCTATATCGGCGTGCTGAAGCCGGAGGTCTATAGCAAGTAATTCCAATCCGCCAGAGGGGGAGCGAAGGGAGGAGCATCGCCATGGAGGAACATGAAAACCGCCCCGTAGGGGGCAAGCGCCTGGCCCCGGAGTCCCGGGGCGGCTTCTGGAACAACTGGGGATATCTGATCGTCACCGTGGCGGTCATCGTGGTGCTGTTCAAGGTGATCTTCCAGCTGAGCTGGGTGCCCTCCGGCTCCATGGAGACCACCATCCCCGAGGACACGCTGCTGATTTCGTGGCAGTTGCCGTATGCGGTGTCGGACCCCATGCCCCAGCGGGGGGACATCGTCACCTTCTGGAGCGATGAGCTGGGCAAACTGCTGGTCAAGCGCGTGGTGGGCCTGCCCGGGGACGAGATCACCTTCCAGGACGGGTACACCTATATCAACGGCGAGATGCTGGACGAGTCGTACCTGCCGCGGCAGGGCATCACCCAGTGCAGCGCCAGTTTCCTGGTGCCGGAGGGCTGCGTGTTCTTCATGGGCGACAACCGCACCGGCTCCAACGACGCCCGCTTCTGGAAGCAGCCGTATATCTCCGTGGACAACATCCGGGCGCGGGTGATGATGGGGATATCGGTGCTGCCGGACAACAGCTGGCGGGGCGTCCGGGTGATCCATTAAAAGAGAGGGGGGCCTTTATTTGACCGCCAACAAAAGAAGATTCAGCTGGGGGGCCGTCCTGCTGGTGCTGCTGGCCGTGTGCCTGGTGTATTACCTGGCCTCGGGCCTGCGCAGTCAGGACGCCGTCAGCTATGCACAGGTGCGGCAGCTGTTTCTGGACGAAAAGGTGCAGGAATTCGCCATCAGTGACACCCGGCTCACCGCCAAGCTGTCCGACGGCAGCACCGTCAGCTGCGACCTGTATGACTTTCAGGTGTTTTACGACGATCTGAACGACCTGGTGCAGGAGCAGCACGACCAGGGCATCATCCGGGACTATACCTATCACGCCGACCACTCCACCAACTGGTTGCAGATTCTGCTGCCGTATGTGCTGGTGATCCTGGGGTTCATCCTGTTGATGAACCTGATGGCCCGGATGACCGGGGCAGGCCCCGGCGGGGCCCAGGACCGGATGTCCCACTTCGGAGACGCCCGGGTGCAGGCCGCGCCTCAGGACAGCAAGGTCACCTTCCAGGACGTGGCCGGTGAGGACGAGGAGAAGGAGGAGCTCCGGGAGATCGTGGAGTTCCTGCGCCAGCCGGACAAGTATCTGGCCCTGGGGGCCCGCGTTCCCAAGGGCGTGCTGCTGGTGGGCCCTCCGGGCACCGGCAAGACCATGCTGGCCAAGGCCGTGGCCGGTGAGGCCAACGTGCCCTTCTTCTCCATCTCCGG
>OLYV01000931.1_pt1 | contig 10613 bp, 8 predicted proteins | sample 1644371 | NCBI WGS metagenome assembly OLYV01 (sample SAMEA103958124, study PRJEB25191) | human gut metagenome | biome: human-associated habitat [ENVO:00009003]; feature: intestine environment [ENVO:2100002]; material: feces | place: Germany | collected 2013/2015 | reverse complement strand
GACGGGAAGTTTCCTTCCCGCCCTCCGGCCTGCGTGTCATCATGCGTTCATAGGGACTGTCTGTGAAACGGGTCATTTCACGCTGTCCTCGTCATCTTCTTCTGTGCTGCCCCCGTCAGCGTCAGGCTCATCTGACTCCTCATTTTCGGTTTCCCATTCCTCGGAATCTTCCTCGCCATAATCATAATCGTCCAGACTGTCATTACCCTTGGTCTTAGGTTTATTCTTCATGAGCTTCATGTAGGCAAATACGCCACCGCCGCCCAGCAGAGCCAGCAGAAGAATCAGCGCAGCCGGATTCAGTCCGGCAGGCTTCTCCTTTTCCGGCTCCGATGTTTCTGCCGGAGGTTCCGGTGCTTTGCCCGTACATTTACTCTTATCAGTTGCACAGACCGGACAAGCCGTATTGACTGCCCCTGCTTCACATTTTGTCGTGCAGCTGCATACCGCAGGCGGCTCCTCTTTTGCTTTTCCATCTTCCATCAGTGCCATCAAATCCGCTTCATCCACCTGGTTCAGAAAATGAACAGCAGTCTTTTTATCCTCATTCGCCCTGTCGATCAAAATGTAAAAATAATTGCCAGCCTTGGTTGTAACAGTAATGAGCTGCTTATTACCTCCAAAATCATCCACCAGTGCCGCATTCCCCTCCGGTGTAAGTGTCGGTGCTGGTTCTGTTTCTTCCACAATCACATTGCTGTCATTGGTAGAATCCTCTGCCGGTGCCGCCGGAGCCTGTTCTGACCCCTGTGCAAAAGCAGGGATCGTAAAGCCAAATGCCACAACCATTGTCAGGCAAAGGACGGAAAGTGTTCGGAGCAATCGTTTATTCCTCATAGCTGTTTTCCTCCTGTTCGTTGTTGTCATCAGCCAAACTGCCGGGAACTGTACCGCCGGACAGCATGGCGCTCAACTGGGTCGGGGTCATACGCAGGGCGCGCACCATCTGGACGATCTCCAGATTTTCTGCCTCGGTTTTCTGTGCTTCCAGCGCCTTGAGCTTTTCCTGATACTCTGCGATCTTCTCGCGGACCTTTGTAATCTCCTGGTCAATGCGCTCAATTTTGTTCTTTGCCATCGTCTATCACTCCTTCTTAAAAATCTCTGTTACCAGTTCATCAGGCCGTAGCCCTTAATGCTTTGATAATTCAGGTCATAACTTTTGATCTTGCAGGCATCGCCGGAATTTCCCTCCACGGTATAAACACGGCTGCCATCCGTACCGATCACGATACCCACATGGTCTGCTGTCCCATCCAAATCCCAATCAAAGAAAATTGCATCTCCGGGAGCCAGATTGTTATAGCCTCTTGCACCCCATTGTCCATGAGACTGGAACCACGGAACGCCCTGCCACTCACAGCCTGCAAAGCGCGGTTCACTTTTTCCTGCCTGGTTATAGCACCAGGATACGAAGCAGGCGCACCATTCCACACGGGAGTCAAAGCCGTACCAGCTCCAGTAGGGATAACCGCCCACATTGCCCACCTGACGCTTGGCCAGTTCCACCAGCTGAGGATTGCCGGGGCGGGTACCGTTAATGAACTGCACACCGGACAGATCTTCCGAGCCGCTGGTATCAGGGGAACCGCCGCCAAACAACAGCGGCTTATTGCCCATGGTCTGTCGGTAGACCTGATACATTTCCATCTGCTCCGGGGTCAGAATCTCCGACGCCACAGCGGAAATGGGCTTGCTGGTGAGTTTCACATTCAAAATGTAATACTCATAGGGGACTTCTTCTGAGGTGGTCTCGCCGGTCTCCGGGTCGGTGGAGGTCTCCGTGCGGTAGCGAATCTCCACTTCCTCAGTAAGCGTCAGCTGATACTGTGCTGCAAACACACGCGCCAGCTCTGCCTGAGCGCTCTGCCGGGTGTAGCCTTGCAAAACGGCAGACAGAAATGCTGCCAGCTCATGAGGGTCATGACCGATCATACCAAGGTCATAGCGATACTCGTCATACCCTGGGTGGCTGCTTTCTATGTTGTCGATTTCCTCCTGCAACTGGGCTTCTCTGGCTGCATAATCTGCCTCCACCGCCAGCATTTCCGGGTCATCCGACGGATAGGTGGTGCCGGAGAGAACGGAACCGATGCTCTGCGCCATCATGGAGCAGGAGGACATGGTATTCATCAGCATACAGGTAATGAGGAACAAAACCCCTGCCATCAGGAAACCCTTCTTGTGGCGCATGACGAATGCCCCTGCCTGCTGTACCTTTTCTTTTACCGTCCTTGCGGCTTTTCCGGTTTTGGATGCAGCCTGGGCGGTATTTCCGGCAGTCTGACCGGCGTGTTTGGCGGCGGCATACTGCTTTTTGATGGCCTGTTTTTGCTGCCAGCGGGAAAGAGGGTTGCTGGCAAACTGGGGATTTTCCTGCAAAGATTTCTGGTACAGAACATTTACATTTGCCTTTTCCAGTTGACGCTCTGCCTGGGCTGCTTTGCGGTACGGCTTCAGCTTGTGGCTGCGATAGCCCTCCCGCACCAGATAAGCGCCGGTCTCCACCGCTTCCTCGGACTTGTGGGCGCTTTCCACGCCCACATTGTCCTGCTCTGTTTCCCGGATCTCTTTGTGGAGCTTGCCTGCGACCAGATGGACGGGAGCTTCCCTGACTCCTTGAGAAACTTTGGAGGGTGGCTTTTTCTTGTCCTCAAAGGTCAGCTTCGAGGTCTTTTTTCCGGTATCCGGGTCAATGACCGTCTGCCTGACCTTTTTCTTTGGGATATTGGCCTGCGCCTTATCTGCTCTGGCCGCAGCTTTCTCCGCTTTACGGATCGGCTTTTCCAGTGCAGGGTCAGACCGTTCCTCATCAGTAAAGCGCAGACGCGGTTCCTTATTCAAACCATTCCCCCAGCATGAGGGAGGACATCATGTAGTGCAGCTCTGCATAAATGGCCATTCCCACAGGATCGTTGAACATACAGCCGGACAGGTAGGCATAAAACTGTGCCACCACATCGGACAGGATCTTCGCCTCTGTTCCTTCCAGAATCAGGCCGCCCATACCTTCTTTAGCACGAATGGCGCTCCAGACCTCTGCCAGACGGAGAAGCCCCACCTGACCGGTCTCATTCAGTTCGGCTGCCTGATCTGCCGCCGTGCGGCACTCACTTACCGCATCGGCCATGACTGTAAGCAGCTGGCTGCGCTGGGCATTTACCGCCCTGTCAAAAAACATCAGCGGATTTTTATTCAAAATGTTGGGATTCATCATCATTCATCCTCCTTCTTTTTCAGTTCCTGGGGTTTGGTGGTCATAATGCGGTAAAGTTCGGTGTTCTTCGGGAAGTGATCCACAAACGGCAGGATCGTGGAGCCATAGAACAGCAGGCCCTCGCCCTCACCGGAGTGGGTCACATAGCTAAGCTGGTGCGTGGAAATTCCCAGTTGCTTCGCCAAAATCTGGCGGTCTCCGCCTGCCTGGTTAAGCATATACACGAAGTCCGAGTTTTCAAAGATGTTCTCTACCTCGCGGCTGCTCAAAAGGTCTTTGACGTTCTGGGTGATACCTGTCGGAATACCGCCCCATTTTCTGAATCGCTTCCAGATTTCCACCGTATAGGCGGCGGTCTGCTCCTCCTTCAACAGCAGGTGCATCTCGTCGATGTAGTAACGGGTGGACTTGTGGGCGGCACGGTTGATGGTAACGCGGTTCCACACCTGATCCTGTACCACCAGCATACCGATTTTTTTAAGCTGCTTGCCCAGTTCCTTGATGTCGTAGCAGACAATCCGGTTATCAATATCCACATTGCTCTGATGATTGAACACATTCAACGAACCCGTTACATAGATTTCCAATGCCGTTGCAATGTACTGAGCTTCTTTTTCTTCCTGCTCCCGCAACAGGTTATAAAGATCCTCCAAAATCGGCATATTCTCTGGCTTTGGGTCATTGAGATATTCGTTGTAAACCAGCCGTACACAACGGTCAATAATGGTTTTCTGCACCGGCTGCAAGCCCTCCTTACCGCCCACGATCAGCTCACACAAGCTGAGGATAAAGTCAGACTTGAGTGACAGCGGGCTTTCATCATCCGAATAGTCCAGATTCAGATCCATCGGATTGATATAGTTGGTTGAAGTAGGTGAGATCTTGATGACCTGCCCATGCAGACGCTCAACAAGAGGTGCGTACTCCGCTTCCGGGTCACAGATAATGACATCATCGCTGGTAAGCAAAAAGCAGTTGGCAATTTCTCGTTTTGCGCTGAAGGACTTACCGGAACCCGGCGTACCAAGAATCAGGCCGTTGGGGTTTTTCAGCAGCTTTCTGTCCACCATAATGAGGTTGTTGGACAGAGCATTGATGCCGTAGTACAGAGCTTCTTTCCCGTTCTGGAACAGTTCCTGCGTAGTAAAGGGCACAAAGATAGCTGTGGAACTGGTGGTCAGTCCTCGCTGAATCTCAATCTGATTGAGACCCAGAGGCAGACAGCTCATCAGCCCTTCTTCCTGCTGGAAGTCCAGCCTGGTCAGCTGACAGTTATACTTCTGGGCAATAGAGCCTGCCTGAAAGATGTTGTTGCCAAGTTGACGGGGATTGTCCGCTGTGTTCAGCACCAGAAAGGTCAAAAGGAACATTCTCTCGTTGCGGCTCTGCAAATCCTGCAAGAGTTTTTTCGCTTCACTGCCGTAGGTAGCAAGGTCAGATGGAATGATGTCCATGTCGTATCCGGCACGGACTGCTTTTTTCTGTTCCTCGATCTTGCTGCGGTCCAGGTCGGTAATCTTCCGCTTTACCGTTTTGATGGCTTTCACCTGATCCACCGACTGAATGTGCATACTCACAATGAGCGAGCTTTCCATATCCAGAAAATCAGCCAGCAGACGGTCATTCAGCTCCGGTGCGAGGATCTGCAAAAAAGAAACAGCTCCGTATTTCTTACCCATACGGAACTGCTTGCCGGTGCGGAACTCAAAGGAGCTTGGTGCAATAAAATCCTTTGTGGACAGACCGGAAGGAGCCAGCCAGTCCCATTCAAACTGAAACGGGAGTTGTTCATCCATGTGGAATACCGCATGAAGCTGAAAAAGCCTTTCTTTACCGTCCAGCGTTCTGGCAGCTACACCAAGACGCTTGAAGTTATTAAGTATATCGGTCTCAATACGCTCCAGACGGGGCTTGGCGGCTTTAATGCTGTCCGCGTCGATACCAAAGGTCAGGTATTTGGTCTTGATGAGACCGTTGTTACCTCTGGCCAGCTGATTTTGCAGCATTGTGGTGTATTCCTCGCGGATACTGTCAAAGGCGTCCCTCTGGGGCGGGATGGAAATGGAGTTAGCAAAGGTCTCCTCCGATGCCGCAAGGTTCAAAAAAGACAGCTGGAAATGAATCGAGCTGTCAAAATAATTGAGGAAATCACACCACCCCTCAAAGATTGCCGTCTTATCTTCGTTTTGGGAGAGCTGATAGTTGATGTCCTGAAACTGGATGGTCTTTGTGTAGTGGCTGTCCGATACGCGGCAGATTCCGTCCGGCCACATCCGTTCATAAGGGATACTGTCCTGCGCAGATTTTCCTTTTTTGTCCGTGCGGTTAGCGCGGGCAATGGCCGCTTCGATCTGCTTCTTATCGGCGCGGGACAGCTTTTTCTTTGTCTTTACCGGCTGCACAGTTTTTTCCTCGGTTTTTCCGAACATCCGATGCAGCCATTTTTTTATTGCGGTGAACAATGTCATACACCTCCTTATCGAGCATTTCCTGCCGCTTTAATACGGCATAAAAGTTGTTGGTCTGGTAAGGTCGCTGCTTTGGACGGATTACAGCTACTTTGAGAATGTTGCCCACGATCTTTTCCAGGGGCTGTCCATGCTTTTCGTACATAGCCAGCATAAAGAAGGGCAGCATAACCAGCATCATACACATAGCCGCTACACTGTTTCCGGTAGGTTTTCTGAGCAAAAAGAAAAGCGGTACGCCAATAAGCGCTCCGCCCGTGAAGCAGATAAGCTGCCGCTTGGTCAGATTGAACATGACCTTTGTTTTGACTTTTGTTAAGTCCTTGGGTACGGGTACATAAGCCAATGTGGAAACCTCCTTCCGTTTTAGTGCGCCTGAAAGACTGATTTGGCGAGACTGCCTGTTTTGAACAGCGTAAAACATAGCAGTACGGTGTAGCCCACGCAGCTCCAGATTGCCATGATGATGTCATCTTCCAGAGCGATGTTCTGCACCAGCACAGCATAAATCGCCACGCAGACGATGATGAGAAACGCCTGAAAGCCCAGCGCCAGCAGGGAGCGGAGGTAGTTCTGTCCCATACCGCCCCATTCCTTACCCATCATGGCAGCCATTGGAACGGGAGCCACCGAAGTCACAAGTAGGGTAAGAACCCGGCGCCTTACCATATCACTATGGCAGGTTTCCGAGAACTCCCCTCCGAACCGGACTTACACCTCTCAGCGTATCCGGCTCTCCAGATGTCAGTCTAATTTCCCCGCGTGTAACTTGTCGTGACAGTAGACGCAGAGTGCCATTGTCTTGCGCTTACGCCCAATCATGGCGATTTCCCATTGTTTTCTGCCACTTAAATCTTTGAGTTTTCGTATATGGTGTATTTCAAGCGGCACATTCTCTGCGCCACACCACTCACACCTGTTTGCTTGCAGTCTTTTTATAAGACTATTACGCCCATAATTCTCAAAAATTCTTGCTACTATATCAGGATTTCCGCTTTCTACTTTAGTGTCCCGGCGGAACCCATTATTGTAAAACAATACCTTTCCGACCTTGCCGTTTTTCTTCGGATATTCCACAACAAAATCTTTTCCTTGACGGTACTTGCGGATAATTCTGCTGATTCGTGTCCGATATTTTCCAGCAAAGGTTTTGAGCATACTGTATCTCATTACATAGTAGAAGTTATTGAGTACAGACACGTTGTTTGCAAGTCGGTAGTAGTTATACAATCCACGGATTTCTGCGTTGTATTGGTTTAGGATTTCCAAATCGTCCAAGTGCAACAGGCGAGTGCGCCGGACAGGTTCCCAAACCTCTTTGTTTCCATTTTGTTTGTCGTATTTAATCTTGAGGGCATTGTAGGAGAACAGTCGTTTTACCCACTTATCATGGGGAACATAAAGTAAGACTTTTCCATTGTTTACCCGTCTGGTAGCCCCGGTTTTGGTCTTTTTGTTGTGTTCGCCTTTGGCGATTGTGACCTCATATCCCAAGAACTTCGCAGCGTCGTGTCCATGAGTAATCAATGTCTTTTCCTCGGACATTTCCAGATGGAGTTTGTCCCGGATAAAGCAGCCTACATCTTGTTTAATCTGTTCTGCGTCCTCTTTGCTGCCGATAACTCCAATTAAGAAATCATCGGCATATCGGATATAGCAAATCCGTTTATAGCTATCGTCCATCTGGTCGCTATACGGCATAGATTTCAGACTACGCCGCAGTTCCCGGATTTCTGCAATTAAGCCCTCTTTTTCTTCCTCGCTCATTTTAGAGAGATTTCTTTTAAGCCTTTGTTCTTTCCCCCGGCAGACATCCAGCTTCTTCTTGAACGCAGGATTGATTTTACGGCGGTTTCCGCAGTTGAATTTCTCTGCATACTCTGCCATATAGCTATCCAGTTCGTTCATGTAGATGTTTGCAAGGATAGGGCTGATGATGGAGCCTTGCGGAGTGCCGGAATAAGTATTGTGATAATTCCAATCCTCCATATATCCAGCTTTCAAGAACTTCCAGAGCAGACCGATGAAATGTTCATCTGCAATCCGCTTTCGCAAAATAGCAATCAACACATGATGGTCTACGTTGTCAAAACAGCCCTTTATATCTCCCTCAACGAACCACTTTGTCCCCGTAAAATATTTCTGCACATATTTGAGTGCCGTATGACAGCTTCTGTTTATACGGAAACCGTGGGAATAGTCGCTAAAGGTTGGCTCATAAATACTCTCTAAGATGAGCCGCACCACCTCCTGTATCAGTTTATCGTCGAATGACGGTATCCCCAGAGGACGCATTTTCCCATTGGATTTCGGGATATACGTTCTCCTTGCCGGGTTAGGCTGATAACTAAAATCCCGCATCTTTTCAATGAGGGCGTTTATCCTTGCCATTCCCATTCCGTCAATGGTTTTGCCGTCTGTTCCGGCTGTCATGTTGCCTGGTTTCGCCTGTATCCGCTGATATGCCAGCAGATAGAATTGTGGATTGTACAGGTTGCGGTATAACCGCTCGTACTTGTAGCTCTTGTTACACGCCTTGGATTTTAGGCTTTCCAACACATTTTCAGGACTTCTCATAATGCCTCACGCACCTTTCCTTTTTATGAATTGGTTGACATCCTGCCTCCCTTCGCCATGTAGACGGCTTTCCCGCCCTCGGACTACTACGGAGGCTCCGTTGCCATGCCGGATATTCAGCGTCATCTTTCTTGGGTTTTTACCCCTTGAAATTTATCGCCTTGCGGCATTACGCATAGCCGGATAGTTCCGGCGTTCCGGTTTAGGCAATCTCCAGTTAGACACTTTGGGAAAAGCGTATTGTGATGTCGGTAGTGGGTTTTCGTCCTTTTCCGCTTACTGCGGCTGGCTGTCATAAGTATCGTGCGGTCTGTGTTTACCTGTCACATTCCGCTATGACATACGGCGAATACAACCATCCTGCGCCGCCGGGTCGAGTATCCCGCCTCGGACTGCCCTTAAAGCAGTTTAGCCTTGCTCCTCATTCACAATGTTGCGTCTTGCCGCTCAGTCGTGGGTAGATGGTTTTCCCAACTTGCGATTTTTCCGATACGCTATTGTCCCCCTTGTGGTTTCCCTCCGGGGTAAATCGGATGACGCTAAAGTGACGCTTTTCACGTCTTTGATACTTTTCTTTACCGGCTTGCTAAAGCCGGGTTCCCAAAATGCCCGCACACCGCCTTTGGATGAAAAGCGGCGCTTCTGGACGCGCGGTAAATCTCGATCATACGGCCATAAATGACGATAAAGATACAGATATACAGCGCCCACATGGTAATGCCGATAAAGAGGGATTGGAACCACAGCCCGAACAGCGGTCCCAGATCCATTTCCATCAGTCTCGGTTCCAAATCGGTCATAACTGAGGAAATGTCAATGGACGCATCCGAACCGATGATCCCTGCCGCCTGTGCCACCACGCTCTGCGCCATATCAAAGACGCCCATCACGATATTCCATGTGTTTGTGACAATGAGGATGGCGGCAGCTGATTTGAACACCCACTTGAAAATCATCCAGGTATCCACATCATGCAGGTTGTTCTTGTCTGCAATCATCTGGATCAGGTCTACGGTCATCACGATAGCCAGGATCACACCTGCAATCGGCACCATGATGGAGTTTGACAGATTCTCAATCATATTGAAAATACTGCCATTCCATCCCTGTGGGGTCTGTCCTACCTGTACGGATATATCCGCGACCTGTTGGTTTACACTGTCAAACATCCCCGAAAGGTTGCTCATAATACCGCCCACCAGCATTTCTTTCAGCCAATTTGTCAGGGCTTCAAGTAAGAAATCCATACGGTGTCAACCTCCTTTCCGCCGCCCCCGCAGAGCTGCGGGAGCGGCAAGGATTTCATGCAGGAACGCTTAGACAGAGAACAGCCCGGAGAGCAGAGGTACAAGAACCATACCAACAACGGCTACACCAGCGCCAGCCATGAGCTGCTTCATGCCCTGAGATTTTGCGCCAGATAGCGATAGGTAATCCTTTGAAGTTATCTCCGGATTTTCCCCCGCTCCACACCGTGCATGCGACTTTCACCGCACACGGCGTTCCCTCGAATTCAGTCGTCCAGGGTTTTCAACACACCTTACACACTTCGAATTAGCTTTTAGTCAAAGAATGATTTGTGGCATTTCTGCCATAGTACGAAGTTTGTTAAGTTTTGTTAGTTGTTTCGCATCAAGTTTAAGGATTGTAAGATATTTTCGGATGGTCTCATCCGCAGAAGCATGGATAACGGTATGAATGTCCTTACTCACTAAAATAAGGTTTGCATATTCATCGCCACCGCCTTTGCTGACGGGAACTTTGTGATGACAATGGATGTCATCCGTGCTCAACTGCTTTCCAGTTATTGCACATTTCCCATACTGCGCCGCAAACAGTGAGATACGATTATCCGCATACTCCACAGTTCTGCTCTTCACAGGATTGCGCATCATCCACAGCATAACGGAAGTATTAAATTTCAGATTCTGATGAGTCTGTTTTCTTCCTTCCGCTGTGTATTTATTAACCGCCTTTCTCTTATGCTGAGCATTTTTCGGCTGAACATATCCCAACGGAACGATGGGACGTCCATGCAGAAACCGAAGCTGTTTGCTTGCTCCATACTTTTCTTTGATAAATCCGTTTCTCAATTGTCCCTTTTTGGATAAATCTCCCTTTAGTCTATTTCGCAATTGTTTGTTAGCTGCAAATGCCAGCTTTCCAAAGTCATGCGAGACCTCGGTTGCGATGCAGTAATACTCATGCAATCCTGCAACCACAGAGTTATATTTCTGTAGCTGTATAAACTGGGCATCATCCGAAGAGTGTTCCAGTTTTGCAACTTCTTCTGTGATTTTTGCATGAGCTTTCCTATATGCCTTGTCGCTCATATGGGAACGAACGACATA
>OLYV01000916.1_pt1 | contig 10767 bp, 8 predicted proteins | sample 1644371 | NCBI WGS metagenome assembly OLYV01 (sample SAMEA103958124, study PRJEB25191) | human gut metagenome | biome: human-associated habitat [ENVO:00009003]; feature: intestine environment [ENVO:2100002]; material: feces | place: Germany | collected 2013/2015 | reverse complement strand
TAATACAGATAGTGAAAATCTGATAGAATTTACTATTTGTAATAATAAAAAAGAAATAAAATACAACGGGCTTTCTATAAAATCTGCTTTAGAATTATACGGCGTGTTAAAATATGTGGTTTTTATACCGGAACACTTAAATCTCATCAAGGGTGTACCTGAATGCAGACGTGAATATCTCGACAGTGTAGCTATGATGCAGACTCCCGTGCATTTAAAAAAGCTGTCACGATATAACAAAGCGTTAAAAAATAAAAATAATTTACTTTTCGGAATAAATTTCAGCGATGATTTATCTGTGATAAGACCGCAGATAGAGAGCTGGAACAGCGTTTTAGCGGCTGAGGGGCTTAATGTCACCTACGGCAGACTCAAGTATTTCTCACTGCTTGAAACGATAGCTTCACAGCTTTACAATGAGCTTTCCGGCGGAGAAAATCTCACGCTTAAGTATTATTCAAGCATATTTGACAGCACTGAACTTAAATGTGAGGAGATAAACAGTCTTTATAACGAATATCTGGAGCGGCTCAACAACAGCTTTCAGCGTGAGCTGAAGATGCGTTATACGGTGCTTGGCGTACATCGTGACGATATGAATCTTTATATTGACAATAACGATGTAAAGGAGTTCGGAAGTCAAGGACAGCAGAGAAGTACCGCACTTGCATTAAAACTTGCCGAAGCGGAAATAATCAGACAAAAGGACGAAACCCCGATAATGATTCTTGACGATGTTTTAAGCGAGCTTGACGCAGGCAGACAGCGTTTTGTACTCAATCATATCATTAATTCACAGGTTTTTATTACTTGTTGTAATATAAATGACGTTAAAGAATTAAAAAACGGAAAAGTCTGGAAAGTAGAAAACGGCATTTTCACGGAGGAATGATATCTATGTATATTCATATCGGTGGCGATATAACATTACCGTCAGATAAAATAATAGGCATATTCGACATTGAAAAGACCTCTGTAAACAAAGACGTAAACGACTATCTTATGAAACTGCAGAAGCAGGGCAGGATCTATTATGTTTCTTACGATATGCCAAAGAGCTTTATTGTGACAAAGGACTATGTATATATCTCAAACGTGTCGGTTTTTACGCTGAAAAGGCGGTTTGCGGATAATGAAATAAGGTCGGAAATATAAAAGGGGGCAGATTTTGTATCCGCTCCTTTTTAGCTTTGTTATCGTGTTTTCAGCAATGCGGAATCGGTATTTTTAAACATATTTACAATCTGTTACATTATTATCTGTTTTAACTGACTGTATAGATTTTCAATGTTTAGAAATAGATTAAGCACCGCTGTTACAGCAGTAATACGGCGGCGAAAAGTTTAATATACGAACAGCGTTGAAATGCCGTTTTTAAAAGCGTTTATGAGTGATTCAAGTTGACTTTGAAGCTGAAATGTGATATAATTATATATAGTATCGTGAGAAATTGCGGAAATGATGAAAGGAAAGAGCATGGCAGAAGAAATTCTTGATAAAAACGTCAATACCGTAGAGGTTGACGAGCATGAAATCGACGGCGAAATAAAGGATATAGAGGATAATACACAGGTTGAACACGCTTACGGTGCAGACGATATCCAGATACTTGAAGGTCTTGAAGCGGTAAGAAAAAGACCGGGTATGTATATCGGCTCTACAGGTGAAAGCGGTCTGCATCACCTTGTATACGAGATAGTGGACAATGCCATAGACGAAGCCCTTGCAGGCTATTGTACCGAAATAAACGTTAAGATACTGCCCGGAGATGTTATTGAAGTAACCGATAACGGACGTGGTATACCTACAGGCATTCATCCTAAGGAAAAGATAAGTGCGGCTACTGTCGTATATACGATACTTCACGCAGGCGGTAAGTTCGGCGGAGGCGGATATAAGGTTTCCGGCGGTCTGCACGGCGTAGGTGCGTCTGTTGTAAATGCACTTTCAGAATGGCTTGAGCTTACTGTATATGACGGCAAGGAGATACATTTCCAGCGTTTTGAAAACGGCGGTCATTACAAGGAGCAGATGAAGGTTATCGGCACAACCGATAAGACAGGTACACAAGTACGCTTCAAGCCCGACTCGACTATATTCCACAGCACAGAGTTCAAATATGATATACTGCTTGACAGACTCAGAGAACAGGCTTTTCTGAATGCCGGACTTAAAATCGTTTTAAGCGACCTCAGAGATGAGGACAAGCCTAAGCAGGAGGTCCTTCAGTATGAGGGCGGTATTATCAGCTATGTAGAATGGCTGCAGAAGAAAAGAGGAGCAGAAGCGCTTCATCCCGATGTTGTATATATTGAGGGACTTCTTGATAATATATCCGTAGAGATTGCATTCCAGTACAACACAGACTTCAACAGTGAAACGTTCAGATCGTTTGCAAACAATATTCATACGGTTGACGGCGGTACGCACGAGATTGCATTCAAAAATGCACTGAACAAAGTCATAAACGACTTTGTAAAGCAGTATAAGGAACAGCAGGCTAACAACAATAAGAAGTCCAAGAAGAAGCAGGACGAGGTCAAGGAGTTTGTTCCGCTGAGCGGTGAAGCTATAAGAGAGGCTATAAATGCGGTCATCTCCGTAAAGCTCCCCGAATGTGAATTTGAAGGACAGACAAAGGGTAAGCTCGGTAATCCTGAGGTTCGTCCCGTTGTTTATAAAATAACTGTAGAGAAGCTGACATATTACTTTGAGGAGCATCCCGATACGATAGCCACGATAGCTCAGAAATGTATCAATGCTCAGGCTGCAAGAGATGCGGCTAAGAAGGCTATGGAGGCAAAGAGAAAGTCTGTTACGGACGGTGCAAGTCTGCCCGGAAAGCTGGCTGACTGCTCGGATACCGATCCAGAAAAGACAGACGTTTCCAGGCTATACTTCCTCTCTGGGGTAAGATGCTGAACGTTGAGAAGGCAAGAGCGGACAAGGTTTATAACAATGATAAGCTGCAGCCTGTCGTAAAGGCACTCGGTACGGGTATAGGAGAAGATTTTGATATAACCAAGCTCAGATACGGCAGAGTAGTTGTAATGGCCGATGCCGATGTTGACGGCTCACATATCAGAACGCTTCTGCTGACATTCTTCTTCCGCTTTATGCGTCCTCTGATAGAAGAAGGTCATGTTTATCTTGCTCAGCCTCCGCTGTTCAAGGTGTTCAGAGGTAAAAAGGTAAGATATGCGTTCAGCGACGAGGAGAGAGATGCCTATATTGCTGAGCTTGCAGGCGAAAGCAACGCAAAGGTTGACGTTCAGCGTTATAAAGGTCTTGGTGAGATGGATCCCGAACAGTTATGGGAAACGACAATGGACCCTGCCGCAAGAACAATGATAAAGGTAAATCTTGAGGATGCCGCAAAGGCTGACGAAATATTCTCAATACTTATGGGCGACAAGGTTGAACCCAGACGTGAATTTATAGAGCAGAATGCAAGATACGCAAAGGATCTTGATATATAATCTTTTATTCGGGCGAGGAAAAATAAAATCCGTGAATGCTTAAAGGTGTTACTATGAATAATGAAATTTTAAATAATAACGAGGAGCAGCCCGATGAAAAGGAGCTGTTAAGACAGCGCAGGGAAGAACAGATAGAGCGTGTCAAGGCTCAATATGAAACCGATGTAAAGGAAAAAGCTGAAGCTAAAGTAAGAATGGAAAAGGAGCAGGAGCTTGAAAATGAGCTTGCACCGTTTATCACCGTCAGAAAAGGTCTTATAGCCTTATGCGGTCTTATGTGGGTGTTTGCGGCATTCTGTCTGCTTACCGGCACGCTTGAAATGAAGATATTCCTGCCTATGTGTATGTTTGCGCTTGCGGCTCTTGCGGGCGTTAATGTACCGGTATTTGTAAAGAAAAAGAAAATATTTGACGGCGTTATAGCCGGAATATGTACCGTGATCTGTTTTGTTACAGGTGTGATTATATTGATGTTCGGATAAGACGAAAGGAAAATATGGAAGAATTACTGTTAAAAATTAAATACAGCATGACGCTTGACGAGATAGGCGAGGGATTCAAGCTGTTTCAGAAGAAATATCAGTTTAAGAAATCGCTGGTTTTCACGCTTGTTTATCTTATAGCGCTGGGACTTGGCATTGATTTTCTGATAAGAGATCATACCGGTATCTACGGCTATATTCTGGTTGGCCTGTCGCTCGGTATGATATTCTATACCTGGTATAAGCCTGTGCTTATAAGAAAAAAGCTGATTGCGACTATAAGCTCACTTGCCGAAGAAACATATACGGCTGAGTTTTACCGTGACAGGATACAAATAACGACCGTAATAGAAGAACCGGTTATAGCGGAAAATGAAACCAAAACGGAGGAAGAAACCGATTCTCCCGCAAAGGACGAACCTCACGAGGAGGAAGAGCAGGAAGAAGTAGTTACAAATCTTTATTTCGGCTCTGATTATTTAGACGCTATGGAAAATGAGCAGATGTTTTTACTGTTTGTAAACAGACAGAATATTTATATTTTCTCAAAGAAATGTCTTTCCGAAGAAGAACAGAACAAGCTGAGAGAAATATTTACCGAAAAATCAATACTCTGATTGATATAAAAGAATCGGAAAGGAAATCGGAATGGAAAAAGACGTTAAAGAATTCAGCACAGCCACTGAAAAGCTGATACAGGTAGACATAGAAAAGGAAATGCGTGAAAGCTTTCTTCAGTATTCTATGGCGGTGCTGGTATCAAGAGCTTTACCTGATGTAAGGGACGGCATGAAGCCTGTACACAGAAGAATAATATACACGATGAACGAGGCTGACAATACATCAAGCAAGCCGTACAGAAAATGTGCTTATACGGTAGGTGAGGTTCTCGGTAAATACCACCCTCACGGTGACGCATCGGTATATGACGCACTGGTAAGACTTGCACAGGATTTCTCAATGAGATACCCTCTTATCGACGGTCACGGAAACTTCGGTTCGGTGGACGGCGACCCGCCTGCCGCTTACCGTTATACAGAAGCGAGAATGGCAAAGATAGCATCCGAGCTTCTGAAGGATATAAAGAAGGATACTATCGACTGGGGAAAGAACTACGATGATAAGCTGGACGAGCCTACTGTTCTTCCGGTAAAATTTCCGAATCTTCTTGTAAACGGCTCTGTAGGTATAGCTGTAGGTATGGCTACAAATATACCTCCTCATAACCTTAACGAAGTATGTGACGCTATAGTTGCACGAATGGATAATCCCGAATGCGGCATAGAAGAAATACTTCAGTATATAAAGGGACCCGACTTTCCTACCGGCGGTATAATCATGGGATACAGCGGAATACGCTCTGCATATTATACAGGTCGTGGTAAGATCACCTTAAGAGGTAAAGCAGAGATAGTGGAAGAAGGTAACCATTCAAGAATCATCGTTACCGAAATTCCTTATATGGTAAACAAATCAAAGCTGCTTGAAACTACCGGACAGCTTATGCGTGACAAGCGTATCGAAGGCATTTCAAATCTTCGTGATGAGAGTGACAAGGACGGTATGCGCATTGTCTATGAGCTTAAGAGAGATGTAAATGCGCAGGTGGTTCTTAATAAGCTGTACTCATTCACACAGCTGCAGGATACTGTCGGCGTTATTATGATTGCACTTGTAAACGGCGAGCCTAAGCAGCTGACACTTCTTGAGATACTGGATAACTATATAGCGTTCCAGAAGCAGATAATTACAAGAAGAACAGCATTTGATCTCAAGAAAGCAAGAGAAAGAGCGCATATTTTACAGGGCTTCCTGCTTGCTATTGATAACATTGACGAGGTAATTTCCATCCTGCGTTCAAGTAAGTCTGTACAGGAAGGTAAAGAGCGTCTGATGGAGCGTTTCAAGGAAGACGATCTTGCAAAGCTGTTACAGAGGGCAATGGGAGAGAACTATAAGGATGTTCATTTTGAACACGAGATAGGACTTTCCGAAGAACAGGCGGACGCTATTGTTCAGATGAGATTAGGACAGCTGACAGGACTTGAACGTGACAAGGTTATTTCTGAGCTTGCCGAAATTATTGAGAAGATAAATGACTTCCTTGATATACTTTCAAGCGATGAGAGAGTAAAAGAAATAATCAAGGAAGAAATTACAGCTATCAAGGAAAAATACGGCGATGAGAGAAGAACTGCCATTGAGCCGATAAGCGGAGAAGTGGATATAGAGGACCTTATTCCTGAAGAAGAATGTGTACTTACCTATACTAATATCGGATATATCAAGCGTCAGCCTGTAGATGTATATAATCTGCAGAAGCGTGGCGGTAAGGGCGTATCGGGTATGAAGCAGAGAGAAGAGGACTTCGTTGAGGATATGTTCATAAGCTCTACGCACGACAATATCTTATTTATTACAAATTATGGTAATATGTATAAATTGAAGTGCTATGAAGTACCTGAGGGTTCCAAGCAGAGCAGAGGCACAAACATAGTAAATCTGTTACAGCTCGACGAGGGTGAACGTATTGCGGCAATGATGAAAACAAGTGATTTTGCCGAGAATAAGTATTTCATCTGTGTTACCACGTACGGAAAAATCAAGAGAACGCCGCTTTATGATTTCAGAAACGTGAGAAAGAACGGTCTGAGAGCGATTACGCTTGCAGAGGGTGATGAAATAGCAGCCGCACATCTTACTGAGGGTGACAGCTCGATTATAATTGCTACACATCTTGGTATGGCAATACATTTCAGTGAAGATAAAATAAGAAGTATGGGAAGACTTGCCGCAGGTGTAAGAGCAATAAAACTGCGTGAGGACGACTATATTGTTGGTGCTGCCAAGGTATACAGTGATGATATGAGAATACTTACCGTAACCGATAAGGGATACGGCAGACTCAGTGCGCTGAGTGATTACCGTATGCAGAACAGAGGCGGTAACGGTCTTAAGAACTACAAGATACGAGATGACAGAGGATATGTCTGCGGTATACGTTCTATACAGACGGACGATGATGTTATACTTATCAGCACCGACGGTGTTATTATCCGTATCCGTGCAAACGATCTCAGAGTGATGAGAAGAACAGGTTTAGGCGTAAGAGTTATGAAGCTGTCTGATGAGGATAGAGTTGTAACATTTACAAGAACCGAGCATGATGAAACTGCGGATATTGAAGAAGTAGAGCAGGCAAGTGATGAAGAGATAGCTGCGGCTGAAGCAGAGGCAGAAGCTGAAGTTATTGAGGACGAGCCTGAAACAAACGAAGAAGAATAAAATATATCAGCCTGTCGGCAGAAATTCTGTGACAGGCTGATTTTCTGGAAAAATACCTATTGTTCCACATAGAACATTTTTATGATCGGGGTTATTTATGTACGAACTTGATTATTATGACGTTATAGTTGTAGGTGCAGGTCATGCAGGCTGTGAGGCGGCACTCGCCGCCGCAAGACTTGGATGTAAGACTGCCGTTTTTACTTTAAGTCTTGACGCTATTGCAAATATGCCTTGTAATCCGTGTATAGGCGGCTCGGCAAAAGGTCAGCTTGTAAGAGAGCTTGATTCGCTCGGCGGTGAAATGGGTAGGGCCGCAGACGCTACTTTTATTCAGTCAAGAATGCTCAATAAAGGTAAAGGTCCTGCCGTTCATTCTCTCAGAGTACAAAGCGACAGGGTAAAATATCATACCTTTATGAAGTCAGTGCTTGAGCATACCGAAAATCTTGATATAAAACAGGCTGAGGTTACAGAAGTATGTGCCGAAAACGGCAAAATTACCGGTATAAAAACAAGGCTTGGTGCTTTTTATCCTGCCGGCTGTGTTATCATCACCACAGGAACTTATCTCGGCGGTAAGATTCATATCGGTGAGCTGAATTATCAGAGCGGACCGGATAACGTATCGGCGGCTTTACAGATGACAGAGAGCCTCAGAAACCTCGGTCTTTCTATGAGAAGATTCAAGACCGGTACTCCTGCCAGAGTTCATAAAAGATCTATAGACTTTTCTGTGATGGAAGAACAGGATGGCGATGAATATATTACGCCGTTCTGCTTCGATAATACATTCAAGCTCGAAAATAAAGTCAAGTGCTACGTTACTTATACTAATGCCGAAACACATAGAATTATTCTCGATAACCTTGACAGGTCGCCTCTTTACGCAGGAAGAATACAGGGGGTAGGTCCGAGATATTGTCCAAGCATCGAAGATAAGATCGTAAGATTTTCAGATAAGCCAAGACATCAGCTTTTTGTTGAACCGATGGGTCTTGATACCGATGAATATTATCTTCAGGGTATGTCCAGCTCGCTGCCGGAAGATGTTCAGATAAAGTTTTTAAGAACTATCAAAGGTCTTGAGCACGTTGAGATTATGCGACCGGCTTATGCAATAGAGTATGACTGCTGTGATCCTCTTGAATTATACCCTACTCTCGAATTCAAAAAAATCTCCGGATTATTCGGTGCAGGTCAGTTCAACTGTACAAGCGGATATGAGGAAGCCGCCGCACAGGGTGTAATTGCAGGTATGAATGCAGCAATGAAGATAAAAGGCAGAGAACAGTATATTTCTGACAGGACGACTTCTTTTATCGGTACGCTTATAGACGATCTTGTTACAAAGGGCTGTGTTGAGCCGTACAGAATGATGACCAGCAGAAGTGAGTACAGGCTTTTATTGCGGCAGGATAACGCAAATGACAGACTTGTGCCGATAGGACACAAATTCGGTCTTATATCGGACGAGCGTTATCAGAGATTTTTGGAGCGAAAGAATATACTTGATAATGAAACGAGCAGAATAAAGAAAGCTACCATCTATCCTTGCGAGGAGCTTAATAAAATGCTTGAAAGTAAAGGTACATCACCTATTACGCAAGGAGTCAAGTTTATAGAACTTTTAAAACGTCCCCAGATAGATTACAGAGATTTGGCTCGGTTTGATGAGAATGCACCTGAGCTTGAACACGATATAATTGATAAGCTGGAAATCAACATTAAATATGAAGGTTATATCAAAACCCAGACCGAAAAAATCGAACAGATGAAACGTCTTGAAGAAAAACAGCTTCCTACGGATATTGATTATAAGACTATATCGGGCTTAAGACTTGAGGCACAGGAAAAGCTGAATAAACACAGACCGCTGAATATAGGTCAGGCAGGAAGAATTTCCGGTGTTAACCCTGCCGATGTATCTGTACTTCTGATATGGCTTTCAGGGAGAAAACATGGAGAGAATTGAATTTATAATCAGTGAATTTCAAAAATGCAATATCGAATTATCACAGGATAAAGCCGATAAGTTGTTAAAGCTGTATGAATTTCTTGTTGAGTACAATCAGAATGTAAATCTGACAGCTATAACCGATTTTGAAGAAGTAGTGGTGAAGCATTTCATAGACAGCGTGTTGCCGTTCAGTATGATTGACATTAAAGAAAACAGCAGTTTTATTGATGTCGGTACAGGAGCGGGATTTCCGTCCATTCCGCTTATGATAGTAAGACCGGATCTTAAAGGCACACTGCTTGAGGCACTGAATAAGAGATGTGTATTCCTTGAAAAAGCGTGCGAGCTTACCGGAGTTGATGCGAAGGTGGTTCACGGCAGAGCAGAGGACTACGCAAAAGAAAAGCGTGAAGCGTTTGATTTTGCAACGGCAAGGGCTGTTGCGGCTATGCCGGTACTTTGTGAGTATTGCATTCCTTATGTAAAAACGGGCGGCAGGTTCATTGCTCTTAAGTCTGTAAATGAGGATGAAACCCTGTGCGAAAAGGCAGTCAACGTGCTTGGAGGGAAGATAGCGAAAATAAAAGACTATACAATAACAAATGGCGACAACAGACGACTATTTATTATAGATAAAGTAAGTCAGACTCCGACAAAATATCCGAGAAATCCTTCGATGATTAAGAAGAAACCACTGTAATACAGTGAAAATATAAAACATTCCGTCGTTTTTAGCAGATAAACGGCGGATTTTTTTTTTTGCCCGAGGAATAAGTTTGATATAAAATTAGGTTGGGGGTGAAATAATGGGGTTATTTACTAAGGATAAGAAAATTACGGGACAAGTTATTACAGTGAATGTCAGAGAAATAGACTTAAACCCAAATCAGCCGAGAAAGTATTTTGATAAAGCAGAATTAGAAAGCCTTGCGATAAGCATAAAAGAGAACGGTCTGTTACAGCCGCTTACAGTGAGAAAAAAAACTGATGGCAGATATGAGCTTATAGCGGGAGAAAGGCGGCTAAGAGCATGCATCTTCGCCGGTATACACGAAGTCAGGGTAATTATTGAGGACAGAAATGAAGAAGAATCTTCTGTGCTTGCAATAATAGAAAACATACAAAGGTGCGATCTTAATTGCATTGAGGAAGCTGTTGCAATGCAAAGGCTTATGGATCATTACGGGTATACTCAGGAAAAACTGGCAAGAAAGCTCGGAAAAGCGCAGAGTACGATAGCAAATAAGATAAGGCTTCTGAAGTTATCCGACAAGCTGTTAGGAAAAGCATTGGAGCACGGTTTGTGTGAGCGGCAGATAAGAGCATTGATAAGATTACCTGAGGAACAGCGGGAAAAGGCGGAGGAGCATATATATAAGTATGGACTGAATGTAAGTGAAACAGAAAAATACATAGACAAATTACTTGCAAAGAAAAAAGTAGATAAGCCAAAATGGACATTTACTGCTAAGCGTCTGTATATAAACAACATCAACAGAACTCTTGAAACAATGAAAAAATCGGGGATTGATTTTATTTCAGAGAAGCACGAGGAAAACGG
>OLYV01000908.1_pt1 | contig 10858 bp, 9 predicted proteins | sample 1644371 | NCBI WGS metagenome assembly OLYV01 (sample SAMEA103958124, study PRJEB25191) | human gut metagenome | biome: human-associated habitat [ENVO:00009003]; feature: intestine environment [ENVO:2100002]; material: feces | place: Germany | collected 2013/2015 | reverse complement strand
ATCCGCAGGAACTGCTCCGGTTCTGGACAAGAAAAGAAAGCTATGTGAAAATGACCGGGGAAGGAATGAAAAAGGCATTTCATACCGTGGATACCCTGCATGGGAAATACTATAAAGAAATTCCGCTGGGAACCATAAAAGACAGATATCTGATCAGTGTCTGTACGCAGGAAGATAGGACTTGCGATTTTGTATGTAAAATGTTAGAGTAATATCTGGAGGCAGAATATGCATGATGAATTAACAAAAAAGGATATTGAAAAAATGGAGGCAGAGATCGAGCACCGGAAGCTGGTGGTTCGGAAGGAAGCCCTCGAAGATGTAAAAGAAGCACGTGCCCAGGGAGACCTGAGCGAAAATTTTGAATATAAGGCAGCCAAAAAGTTTAAAAACGAAAATGAAAGCCGTATCCGTTATCTGGAAAAAATGATCAAGACAGCAGTGATTGTTTCTGAAGACTCTCCGGAAGATGAAGTTGGAATGAACAATACCGTCGATATTTATTTTGAAGAGGACGATGTGACGGAAACATATAAACTGGTGACAACAGTCAGAAGCAATTCACTGAAAAATCTGATCAGCCGGGAATCACCGCTTGGCGCAGCTATTTTCGGGCATAAAGCCGGAGATCGCTGTGAAGTTCATGTAAATGATAATTATTCCTATTTTGTACAGATTAAGCGTATTGTCAATACTGTGGATGACGGCACAGATGAGCTTCGAAAATTTTAACAACAGGAGACAAAAATAAAATGAAAGTATCGGAAATTTTAAAGAAGAATGAGGTGACCATCTCATGTGAGATTTTCCCGCCAAAACAGGGAGCACAGCTGCAGAATTATAAGGCAATTGCAGCAGAAATCGCAAAATTAAAACCGGCGTATATCAGCTGTACGTATGGTGCGACTGGCGGAACAAGCGATTATACGGTGGAGATCGCAGATGCGATCAATTCATACGGAGTACCGGCGATTGCACATCTGACCTGTGTTTCTTCCACCAGGGAGAAGGTGCATACCGTAATCAGCGAACTCAAAGAGCGTGGAATTGAAAATATTCTCGCACTCCGCGGAGATATTCCGACCAATACAGATTTCCCACTTCCGGATCAGTATCACCATGCGATTGAGCTCATCCGTGAGATCAAGGAAGCCGGTGATTTCTGCATCGGTGGTGCATGCTATCCGGAGGGACATCCGGAGGCTTCCAACATGAATGAAGACTTAGCTCATCTGAAAGAGAAAGTGGATGCAGGCTGTGAGTATCTGACCACACAGATGTTTTTCGACAATAATATTTACTACCGCTTTTTATACAAGGCACTTGCAAAAGGGATTGATGTGCCGGTCACAGCAGGAATCATGCCAGTGACCAATGTTGCACAGGTAAAGCGGACAATTTCCCTGACAGGAAACCTCGTTCCAGCCAAATTTTTGAGTATTGTGGATCGTTTCGGGGACAACCCTGCAGCTATGAAGCAGGCAGGAATTGCCTATGCAACCGAGCAGATCATTGATCTGATTGCCAATGGAGTCAACCACATTCATATTTATTCCATGAATAAACCGGATGTCGCAGCGGCGATCATGAATAATCTGTCACAGATTTATGTGAGAGAGTAGGCGTAAAAATGAAGAAAAAGGAAGAACAGCTGATCCGTAAAGTGACCGATATGATACAAAAAACGCGGGAAGGAAAACTGCACTGGGATATTCAGTGTCAGACCACTGAGTACAATGATCCGGCGAAGAAACCAGTGGAAACCGAAGGGGGAGAGACCTGGGTGATTGATGAGTGTTTTGTTTCCTATCACTGTATGGATCAGGAAAAAGAATTTCTGCTGGTTTCTTATGAGCAGATTTATACCTGCGGAGAAAAAAAGAAGTCCTGCAATTTGATTTTTCTGCCACCGCTTGGCGTTCGTTTCTTCGATGTGGATGTTTTAGCTCCGTATGCAGTGGAGGCGGATCAGATGCTGATCTACGAAGTACATATGCTGTGGCTGACCGTGCTTGAGCAGTATAAAAAAGATCCACAGAGCATGGAATTGGATGTGACAGGGCGCGAGCTGGTACTGCAGCAATAAAAATGAATATACAATGTGTATAATAAGTTGAAAAAACCTCTGGAATTTTTAGACAAAATTTCCAGAGGTTTTTTGGCAGTTTTTCCAACTTTATTTCGTATACATTTTAAAGTATAATGAAAAACGAAAAAACCCGAAAAATCATTCAAAAGGAGGAAAAAATGGGAGAGAGAAGGTTTTCAACAAAGAACCGTTTTGTAAGTTTTTTACTTGCAATTGCGATGGTTCTGACACTTTTGCCGATTGGGGCGGTACAGGCGAAGGCAGAAGAGGCAACTGTAAAATTATATTTTGAGTTGCCAAACGGAACATCAGTAAATGATTGGTGTGTAAATGCATGGGGGAATAGCGTAACAATTAGTGGGGATGAAGAACACAAATTTCGTCCTTCTACGTGGGGAGCGGTTGATGAAGAACATCCTGAATTTCCTGCGTTATTTCAAGCAGATGACGAAAAATGGGGTTATGTAACAATTTCCGGAACTATAGATGGCTTGCAGTTTGTTAATAAAGCTGGTAAACCAGAATACAAATGCTGGAATGCTCAAATTGCAAAGGAAGGACATGAAGAAGCATATTTTGATCCTTCAGTGGAAAAATGGTATACAAGTGCTGAAAAAACAATAGAAATTAAAGCTGCTGAAATTAAAAATACATTTACACTTGCAGGAGATTCTGGATTGACTGGAAATAGCAACTGGGATGCAAAAGATACGCGAAATGTATTGTTGCAGGATGTTTCAAATAAAAATAAGTTCAGCATTACTTTTCATAATGTTGCAGCAGGAACATATTCCTATAAGATTTTACAGGATCCTGAGAACTGCGGATGGGATAAGCCATGGGGAAATGGATCAGGCAGTGGTGGCAATCGTAGCGTGACCATAGAGGCTCCATCTGATGTTACTTTTACAATTGACCTTACAGATACAACGGATGCAAAAAATGTAGAGGTTAGCCAGAAAAAGTTAAAGAAACTTGTAGTTGATAATGGAAATATTTCAAAGGGAAAAACAAAAGAATTAAAAACATCTGCAAAATATTATGATGGCACTTCAGCTGATGCAAATGATGTTAATGTTTCTTATAGGTTAAAAAAAGAAATAGCGGGAGTAACATTGACAGACAATATGCTTTCTGTTGCAAAAGACACGTCTTTGACGGAAGTGACGGTTATTGTTTCTTGTGGTGATTTCGAACAGGAAATGTCAATTCCAGTTGTAGAAAAGCAGTATCAGGTAACCATAAATATGTATTCTCAGGATTTGGAAATGAAGCCTGGGGTATCGGATATTTACATTTTTGAGAATGGCGGGGATAACAATACGACCGTTATTTTAGATAAAACGGTAGAAGATGTAGATAATGGTGTAACATGGGTACAGGGAACGGTTACGGTGCCATTCAATTCACTTGGAATTATTGCTAGAGATAAAGCTGGATCTTGGGATGGTGGAAAAGATAAGGATCAATTATATACCATTGATGAGAATACTTCAGGAGTAACCTTATGGTATGTGTATGGAAAAACACCTGTCACAGAAAAACCTACCATTACCAAAGAAGATCCAAGATATTTTTATCTGGAATATGAAAATGATACTTTAACAACCAATCCGGAGTTTTATTCGTGGACTACTGGTTTTGCGGCAGAATTGAAAAAATTTGAATCCGCAGGAGCTGGAAAATGGAAAATTAAGGTTCCGGTAAAATCAAGCTGCACAAAAGTTGATTTCGTTATTGCACTGGATTCTTCTGGTAAGGACTGGGTCAAGGATGGTGGAGATCATTCTATTGCATTTCCAGAGGATCAGAATGTTGTATGTGCGAACATGAAACAGGGCGAAGAACCTGTATTAGGTGCTCCATACAATAAGGGATATGAAGTCCTTCCAAAAGAAAATAAGATTGCATTTTATTATCGGGATGATAACGCCTTAATTGATGATAAGCTTGCAGATATGAAGGTATCTGTAGATATCAATGGTACGGAATATGAAATGACTTATAATGCTGGGAATAAGCGTTTTGAGTATAACTATAACAAACTGGAAAGCGGATGTACATATTATCGTTATAAAGTCGGGGATGAATATATTTTAGACAAATATAACGATAAGCAGGAACAAAAAGGGGGAAACGATTATTCTTATATTGAGTATTATAAGCTGAATGCCACTATTCAGGCAGAGGTAATGAATGCATCATTTAATTATAATGAGAATAATGTCGTAAAATTTACTGTAAATCAGGATGAGAATGATACAAAGAAGATGGAAGTTGCATCTGCAAGCATTGATGTTTCTTCTTTAGGTGGAAGCAGTACATTGGCAATTGTACCGGATTTGCAGGCGGTAACAATATCAGCCACAACAGATACTTCGCTAGGTAAGAAAACATTGCCAATTGTTGTAACAGATCAGTATGGAAATGAGTATTCAACAAGTGTACAGGTTGAAGTGACTGCTCGAACCAAGAAAAATGCGAAAGATTTTGATTGGGATGAATCCGTTATTTATTTTATGGTAACGGACCGCTTCTTTGATGGAAATGAATCAAACAATACAGCAAGCGGAGCACAGACTTACGGAAAGGATAATGCAGGTCTGTATCATGGTGGTGATTTCGCAGGAATTACACAAAAGTTAGACTATTTAGAGGATTTGGGAATTAATACAATCTGGATTACTCCTATTGTAGAAAATATTCCGGGAGTTACGGTAACTGACACGGGAAAAGAAGATGTTCCGTACAATGCTGCATACCATGGATATTGGGCAAGCGATTTTACAAAGCTGAACCCAACGCTTGGAACAGAAGAAGAATTCCAGACATTGATCGATCAGGCACATAACCGCGGTATTCGTATTATGGTAGATATTGTGGTTAACCATGCAGGATATGATACGGATTTTGGTGATATGATCCGAAGCGGAGACGATATTGTATCCGGAAGTGACCAGAAAGATTCCTTAAGTAATTTACCAGATTTTAGAACAGAAGATCCTGCGGTCAGCGCACAGCTTGTCAAGTGGCAGACCCAGTGGGTGAAAGATTTTGGCATCGACTATTTCCGTGTTGATACAGTTAAACATGTGGAAAACGATACTTGGGCAGAATTAAAAAATGCTCTGACGGAAGTAGATTCAGATTTTAAGATGATTGGAGAGTATGCAGGAGGAGGCTATGCTTCTAATGGCAATACTTTAGGAACCGGAGAAATGGATTCGGATCTGGATTTTGATTTTAATGATCAGGCAACTAATTTTGTAAAGGGAAATATTTCTTCCGTAGAAAGTTTCCTGACATCCAGAAATAGTGGATTAAACAATACATATATGACAGGTCAGTTCCTTGGAAGTCATGACGAGGATGGATTTAAGAAGAAACTTTTGGATGGTGGAATGGCTGAAGATGCAGCAACTGCGGCATCCATGGTAGCCGCAAGCCTGCAGATTACTGCAAAAGGACAGCCGGTTATTTACTATGGGGAAGAGATCGGTCTGACGGGATTAAATAATTATCCATATCAGACAAACCGTTATGATTTTGACTGGACAATGGTAAACAGTGACAATAAGACCTATCAGCATTATAAGAAGATGCTTTCCATCCGTAATGCATATACAGATGTATTCGCAAGGGGTGACAGAAAAACAATTTTAGCATCTGATGAAAATGGTTATGATATTGTATCCAGAAGCTACAAAGGAACAAAATTATATGTTGGTTTAAATATCAAAGATGTTGCACAGACTGTAGAAATTCCGGTTAGTGAAAATAATGGAACTGTTTTGAAGGATCTGTATTCTGGAAAAACATATACGGTAAGTAACGGAAAGATTAAAGTGATCATTCCAGCGGCAACAGATGGTGGTACCGTTGTTCTGAAAAATAATTCAAGTATCAACGGCGGTTCTTCCAGCGGAAGCACAACAACCGAAACCAAGCCTTCTGAAGATACCAAAAAGGATACAACAACGACAGAGATTGTTATTCCTGCAGAAAAACTTCCGGAAGGAACGACTGCAACCGTAATAGTCACAAAGGATGCAAGCGGAAAAGTAACCGCAGAGGCAGCAGTAGCAGCAACTGGAAAGACAAGTAAAACAGGCGTGAAAGCAACCGTAAATGCCGATGTGATCCAAGCTGTAACAGAAGCTGCCGGAACGAAAGATGTGACCATCACACAGGAAGTCAAGAAAGCAGATGGAACAACAGCATACACCTTACAGGTAAATGCAGCAGATGTCAAAGCAGGTGCAAAACTTGCCGTAATGAAGAAAGATGAAAAGACCGGGGAACTGGTTCTTGTAAACCGGAAAGCTTACAAGGTCGCAAAGGATGGTCTGTCTCACTGACATTTAAGGGTGAGGGAACTTATGTCGTAAAGACACAGGCTGAGGTAAAGGCTGAGGCAAAGCAGATCGCAAAAACTGTTAAGCCAGCAAAGACCACAGTAAATGTTGCTACAAAAAAGACAACCGTATTTAAATGGAACAAGAAGCTGAATATGGAAAACGTGGCAAAGATTACCTATAAGTCTTCAAAGAAGTCTGTGGTTTCCGTAAATAAAAACGGAAAGATTACCGGAAAGAAGAAAGGAACCGGAAAAGTGACCGCAGAGGTTACATTAAAAGACGGAACCAAAAAAACAGTAAGGATGAAGGTAAAGGTGAAATAAGCCAGAACCTTAAAACAATAGTTTTATACTCATTTTTCTGCCATAGGGCTTACAGGGGGAACCTCTGTAAGCCCTGATTTTATTAGACAACCGGGGGCTGCTGTGTTATACTCATTATGCTTTAGGAGGATGTAAAATGAAAAAAACATATGCAGTTATTACAGGGGCAAGTTCCGGAATTGGTATGGCATTTGCAAGGCAGCTCGCGGCAGAAGGATACCGTCTGGTACTGGTTGCGCGACGGGAAAACCGGTTGCAGGCACTGGCGGAGGAATTGAAAAAAAGTGGGACGGAAAGCATGGTTATCACGGCAGATTTGTCCGAAAAAGAAGCGTGTTACCGTCTGATGCAGCAGCTGGAGCCGGTTCCGGTTGAAATATTGATTAACAATGCCGGTTTTGGGGATTGCGGCAGTTTTCTCGAGACAGATGCAGAGAAGGAAATGCAGATGATTGATGTGAACGTCAAGGCCATGCATCTTTTGATGAAACTGATGCTTCGCCGCATGGAAAAGCAGGAGGGCGGTTACATTTTAAATGTCGCTTCTTCGGCAGGACTGCTTCCGGCAGGCCCTTATATGGCCACCTATTATGCGACCAAAGCCTATATGGCGAGTCTGACGCGGGCAGTGGCGCTGGAACTGAAGCAGAGAGGCAGCCGGGTGTCCGGGTCCGGTGAATACGGAATTCAATGAAGTGGCAAATGTTGAATTTGCACTGGCCGGAATCACACCGGAGTATTGCGCCGGATATGCATTAAAGCAGATGAAAAGACGCAAAGTGCTCATTGTTCCGACGACTGAAATCAAGGCAGCAACGATATGCGGAAGATTTATTCCGCAAAATCTGCTGATCGCAATTACTGCACATCAGCAGAAGAAAAAGCTGAAAGCAGAGGACATATAAAATGGAAGAAATTAAAATAGGCTCTCATGTGGGAATGGCAGGAAAAGAGATGTTTCTGGCATCTGTGAAGGAAGCAGAGCGTTATGGGGCAAATGTGCTGATGCTCTACACAGGGGCACCGCAGAATACCCGGAGAAAAGAAATCAAAGATTTAAATATTGAGGCAGGCTGGGAGTATGCAGCAAAGGCAGGAATCAAAGAGATTGTGGTTCATGCACCATATATCATCAATCCTGCCAATACGGTAAAGCCGGAGACGTTTGAGCTTGCCGTGGAATTTTTGGAAAAAGAGATCCGGCGCACGGCGGCTATGAAAAGTCAAATCCTGGTTTTACATCCGGGATCGGCACTGGATGCAGGTGCGGAAGCTGGAATCGCAAAAGCTGTGGAGGGGTTAAATACCGTACTGGATTCGAATGAGGATAATGTGTTTATTGCATTGGAAACGATGGCAGGAAAAGGCAGTGAGATCGGAAGAACGTTTGAAGAGATCCGGGCAATTTACGATGGAGTGCACAAAAAGGAACGGTTAAGAGTCTGTTTTGACACCTGTCATGTAAATGATGCCGGCTATGATCTGGTGCACGATTATGATGGGGTGTTTGAAAAATTTGATCAGGTAATCGGACTGGATCAGATTGCGGTCTTCCACATCAATGACAGTTTAAATCCCCTGGGGGCACATAAGGACCGTCATGCAAACATTGGAAAAGGAACCATCGGATTTGAACCATTGTACCGTCTGGTCCACGATCCGCGTTTTGTGGAAATTCCAAAGATTTTAGAGACACCGTGGCTTTGTGCCGAGGGAGAGACTAAAAAGACGATTCCGCCATACAAAGAAGAGATTGCACAGCTTCTTGCAAAGGAATGAGGGGGAGAAGGATTATGAATGTTAAACAACAGGGGATTTCCGGTTATTGGTTAAAGGTGATCGCCGTGATTTCCATGCTGATTGATCACACATCGGCCGTTATTTTAGAACAGATTCCGGGACTGGAAAATCCCGCATTTTTGATGCGCATCATTGGAAGACTGGCGTTTCCGATTTACTGTTTTCTTCTGGTAGAAGGATTTTACCATACACGCAGCAGGGCAAAATATGCGGGAAGGCTTTTTTTGTTTGCACTGATTTCCGAGGTTCCGTTTGACCTGGCATTCAGCAGGAGAATGTGGGATTTTTCCAGCAACAATGTCTTTTTTACTTTGCTGTTCGGACTTTTGGTGATCTGGGGTGTTGAAAAGATAAGGCAGAAGTTTGTGGCGGATGTTTACGGGGAAAAAGCAGCAGCCATCCGTGTGATTCTTACCATTGTGACAGTTGCGGCGGGGGGATTTCTGGCACTTCTTTTTTGTACGGATTACGATTTGTCGGGAATTGTGACAATTTTTGCAATTTACATGTTTTATCCGAAGAAAGTGAAGGGAATGGGTATCGGTGTTCTGGTTTTAACCCTGCTGGCAAGTATCATTGAAGCGGCAGCATTTCTGGATATGATACCGGTTTATTTTTACAATGGAACCAGGGGAAAACAGATGAAATATTTCTTTTATATATTCTATCCGGCACACCTGTTTCTTCTTGCCATGATCGCACGGGCAATGGGACTTTGGGCTTAATATTTTAAGAAGATGTTACGATTCTTATGAAATTCTTATCTTTTTCAGATACAGCTTGCGTTCCTGAAAAAGCGGGAGTACAATGCAGACGAAATGAAAGACAGATAGGAATGGAGGTCTTGGATGATGAGACAAAAATCTTGGAATCAGTTAAAAAAAACAATGGCTGCCTCGACACTGGCAGGAGCGATCACTTTTACAGGGTGTGCGGTGATGCCTTCGGTTACAGCTTTTGCAGATACAACGGAACAGACCGGTCAGGTATCGTATGATAATGAGGTGATGCCGATCCACACGGACGTGCAGACGGAGGCAAAACCGTTGATGAAGGGTACGTCATGTACGGTTTCGGATGGAAAGAACCTGTATTATGCGTTTGAAATGATGGGTGTGCGTATGGGCATTATGAAATACAACACCAAAACAGGCAAAAAGAGTGAGGTATATTCCTACAAGATAGGGAAAAACAAAAAGGGAAGCAATGGTTTTTCCCAGTTATCTGTGGATAAGAAATATATTTATGCAACCTGGGACCGTTACTATGGAACCGATGCAACAAAAGAATATGTTTACCGGATCGCAAAAGACGGGAAATCCGCAAAGAAGCTTGCACTTGGACGTGACCCACAGCTGATAGATGGACGGATTTATTATCTGGCACTGAAAAGTAAAAGTGAAGATGGCATGAATTATTCGGAAGATACCGGAACCGTAATGAGCATGAAGACGGATGGAACGGATAAAAAGAAAGTAGCACAGATTGCAAACAGCGGAGATGCTTATCGGTATTCCCTGTTTCAAAGTGAGGGAAAGATTTACTATACCAAAGAAAACGAGAACAGGACATTTTATGATCTGGAGGGAAACAGTTATCAGAGAGGTTCCTTTGCGGTTAAGGATGAAAATTATCTGAGTGTTTCACTGGAAGCTGTCAATGATGGAACGTATACCTATAGTACGACAGGAAAGGATCGGTACATGCAGACGAAACTCTACCGGACAGATAACAGGACGGGAAAGAAAAACCTTGTGGCATCCTTTAAACTTGGCATTGAAAAATACTCGGTTTGTGGAAATTATGTATTCGTGGAAGCAAATGTTCCGTACAAGGGAGCTGATGTGACTGAGAAACTTGCAGTTTACTGCTATAAGGCAGATGGCAGCAGCAAAGTAAAGCTTGCTTCCTGGTTTCCGGCAGAATAAAATCCGGGTAACAATCGAAAAAATAAAAGAAGCACCGCGACTTGCGGTGCTTCTTTTATTCTGGGGATTTATTTATCCAGATCTTTTTTATCTACATTCTGCAGCATCATTGCACGAACTTTCAGAGGAAGTCCGAACAGTGTGATGAATCCGTCTGCATCGTGATGATCGTACTGATCACCGGTTGTGAAACTTGCCAGAGACTCACTGTAGAGAGAGTATGGAGAAGTTGTGCCGGCTTTGATGATGTTTCCTTTGTAGAGCTTGAATTTTACTTCACCGGTGACATACTTCTGGGTAGAAGTAACAAATGCCTGGATTGCTTCGCGAAGAGGAGTGAACCATTTTCCTTCGTATACA
>OLYV01000898.1_pt1 | contig 10990 bp, 10 predicted proteins | sample 1644371 | NCBI WGS metagenome assembly OLYV01 (sample SAMEA103958124, study PRJEB25191) | human gut metagenome | biome: human-associated habitat [ENVO:00009003]; feature: intestine environment [ENVO:2100002]; material: feces | place: Germany | collected 2013/2015 | reverse complement strand
GGATGAAACGACGAATTATGTGAAAGTCATGCCACAAAGTTGGCATTAAAATTTATATATCATGAATATATTTACAGACAATCAGTTGCGAAAAGCAGAGCAGATACTTCAATCTCCGCTTTCAAAATTATCGGACTTGACTTCTTCCGATATTCGGAATCTGGCAGTTGTATGGTGTTATTATTCCGGAAAGATTGAAGGGAATACATATACATACGTCGAAACAGAGGCCTTGTTGAAAGATGGCATAACATCGGAAAAACGATACGAGGATGCCAAAATGCTGAAGAACCTGCATAATCTTTTTGTTTCTGAAATGGAGTATATCCATAAAGGGAAGAATACCGAGATAATAGATGAGCGTACTCTGCTCCGTCTGCATTCCGGGCTGTCTTCCGGACTGGTTTCCGATGAGGAAGCCGGACTGTTTCGCACACGTCCGGTAAGAATATCCGGAACTGATTATGTGCCTCCCCGGGATGTATATGAGATACGTTTCAAACTAAGCGAGGTGCTTTATCGGCAGACGGAACTGGAGAATCCCCTTGAACGTGCTGTGTATCTCCATTGCAACATTGCACGGATACAGCCGTTCATCGACTGCAACAAACGTACGGCACGCCTTGTGGAAAGCATTGTGATGATGAATGCCGGACTGATTCCGGTCTATTCAGCAAAAGATGCCGATATTCTGAATTACCGCAAGGGGCTGATCAGTTTCTATGAAAACGAAACATATAGTCTGTATACAGATTATTTTCTGGACAGGCAGTTGGTTCGGATAAAGGAATTGACAACGGATGCCGGAATGGAAATGTAATTCATTGAAATGACATAAGATGAATTTAAGGTGGAAAAGTCTCGCTGCAGTGATGCACCGGGACTTTATTTTCTCATTCCTATTATAAAGTTATGAATTAACTCTCAAGAAGATTAATCTTGAATTATAAACAAATTATTCATTAAACCAGATCAAATTGATCTAAAAGGTAATGTCTATTATACCCGAACAGTTTTATATGGTATAGAGGATTGTCTTTCATCACGTATTTAAGAAGAACTTAACTTTTGTAGTAAAATAATCCGATGTTATCATACGTACAATAATATTCTAGTATTCCAGTATCTTGAAAAGCATTATCTCCGTTCGTGAATACGTTTCAATAAGCAAATCGATATAATACATTATAATCATACTAATCACTGTCCATGTACTTCATACTGTATCTTATTAGGGAAGCAGTAAACCTGCCTATGCCTTTCTTGATTCTGCTCAGCTCTTTACCATTGACAGAAAAAAACGGTAAAAGTAATCTTTTTATTAAGTATTATTTCCCGTACACTTACTATTAGATACAACCATAATTATACTACCAGATAAATTTTATTTTGAAGTTACAGATATCGGAACTTCTTTCACCGTTTACGTAAACGGTATTTTTTCATCAAAAAAATTATAAATATTGGATTGTATTTTAATTTATATATTTGCGTTGAAAAATAAAATAACCTTTAAAAAAGAGCGAATTTATTAACTTGTTAATTGAAAAAATCATAATTAGAAAAACTGCTTAAAACCGAAATAGAAATCACAGATAAATTTTCATAAAACACATCTTCAAATATTAAAGCTATGAAAAAAGAGCGACTAAAGTTAGTAAGCGCTATGTTACTTTTATCCGGCTTTTCTACCGGATATGTTCAGGCCGCCCCTCATGCAGCGGCTGTAGAAATGCATTCTGTATAACAGGACAATGCTTGTACGGGAGTGGTTGTGGATCAGAACGGTGAAACCGTCATCGGTGCGTCTGTTGTTGTCAAAGGGACAACGAACGGAACAATAACGGGACTGGACGGAGATTTCAGTATTCCAAACGTAAAGAAGGGTGATGTCATTGTCGTTTCATATGTGGGTTATATGAACTCTGAAATCATATGGGAGGGCAAGCCCTTGAAAATAGCACTGAAAGAAGACAGCAAGACCTTGGACGAGGTTGTTGTTGTAGGTTATGCGACTGTCAAGAAAGCCAATCTGACCGGTGCGGTTTCTGCCGTCGATGACAAAGTGCTGGCAGACCGTCCCATCGTCAATCTGGGACAAGGTTTGCAAGGAACAATCCCTAACTTGAACATCACCACCAGCGGACAGCCGGGAAAAGGCTCAAGCTTCAATGTCCGCGGTGAAACGTCCATCAACGGTGGTAGTCCGCTGGTTTTGGTTGACGGAGTACAGATGGACCCGAACCTGATCAATCCGCAAGATGTGGCAAGCGTATCTGTATTGAAGGATGCAGCTTCTGCCTCTATCTATGGAGCCCGTGCCGCTTATGGTGTTATCCTTATCACAACCAAGAGCGGCCGCAAGAATATGCCTACACAAGTGTCATTCGATGCATCTGTCTCATTCAACAGCCCGACAACCCGTCCGGAATATATGAATTCCATGGAATATGCGCACTGGATGAACGCCGCAAACAATACGACCAGCGGCCGTGACCTGCTCAGTCAGGAGGAAATGGAGCATATAGAGGCTTATTTCTATGATCCGGTCAACAACCTTCCGGTCTTTGTGGCAAAGGACCCCAGCAGCTGGCAGTACGGAAACTGTCAGGCCGGCAAATATGCCTATTGCGGAAATACGGATTGGATGAAAGAGATGTATAAGAAAACTTACCCTGTCCAAAAATATAATGTAAATATTAACGGTGGTAGCGACAAGGCCACTTATTATACCTCGGTGGGTTATATGGACCAGGGATCACTGATGCGTTACGGGGATGAGGGCTTCCGTAAGTTCAATATGGTGAACAATATCAATTATGACATCAACAACTGGATGCACGTATCCATGAAGACAAGCTATATCCGTACCGAACTGGACGGACTTGCCCAGGATGCCGTGCACGGAGAGTCATGGATCGGTAACGACACACAACCTCTCATGCCTGTAAAACATCCTGATGGTAACTGGTCAGGTCAAGGTAATTACACCAACTTTGCCGCAGTTTTGGATGAGATGGGTTCACGTAAGACCACGAAGAATGACTTCTGGAACACCCTTGCCTTGAAACTTACCCCATTGAAAGGACTGACAATCAACATGGACTATACATTCAACTATTATGCGGAACATGGCAAGGTACACAGAAAAACATTCAACGAATACGGTATAGATGGCAAATTCTTACAGGTTTTCCAACACTCCAGGCCAAGCGGCGTGTCAGAAAGCCAGGCCAATGACACATACAACGCTTTCAACCTGTTTGGTGACTATGAACTAACTTTGGGCAAACATTATTTTAAAGTAATGGCCGGTTACAATCAGGAAACCAAGCATACCCGTGGCTTCTCGGCAAGCCGGGATGAGCTTATCTCCAATGACCTTCCCTCAATGGACGCCGCTACCGGAGAGAAATATGTGGGCAACTCGGATGACAGCTGGGCCACAAGAAGCGGTTTCTTCCGTGTAAACTACAGTTTTGCGGACCGTTATCTGTTGGAGGTGAACGGCCGTTATGACTTGTCGTCCAAATTCCCGAAAGATGACCGTTCCGTATTTAGTCCTTCCTTCTCTTTGGGCTGGAAATTATCGGAAGAAAGCTGGTTCAAACAAGCCACTAACGGATTTTTTGATGAATTGAAGATAAGAGCCTCTTACGGTAGTCTGGCAAACCAGGCTTTGGATAATGGGTGGTACGCTTATCTGTCCAATTATGGAACAGGTACCTTGGGATATATCATGGGGGGAAAACAGCCCCAATATGTATTGCCCGGTGGTCTTGTAAGCAATACCGTTACCTGGGAAAAGGTTACCCAGTGGGACTTGGGGCTTGACTTTGTCATCCTGCAGAACCGTTTGAAGGGTACATTCGACTATTACCAGCGTAAAACGACCGATATGTTGGGACCGGGTAGAATATTGCCTAATATCCTAGGTATGAGTGAGCCCTTGGAGAATGCCGCCGATATGGTAACACGCGGTTGGGAACTGGCATTAACCTGGAATGACCAGCTGGACAACGGATTGCATTACAGTGTGGGATTCAATCTTTCTGACACCCGGGCGGAAATCACTAAATATGACAATCCGACCAAGTCATTGTCTTCTCCATATTATGAAGGACAGATAGTCGGTGACATCTGGGGATATGAATCCAGCCTGTTCCAGTCTGCCGATGAGATAGCTTCGGCTCCTGACCAGTCCAAACTGGACGGCGGAATCAGCAAAGTGCCCGGTGATATCAGATTTATGGATATTGACGGTAACGGTGTCGTGGATTATGGAGAGAATACGGTTGACAAGCCGGGTGACATGAAGATTATCGGTAACAACAAGGCGCGTTACCGTTACGGATTCAATATCTCGGCGGACTGGAAGGGCTTTGATTTAGGAATATTCTTCCAGGGTGTCGGAAAACGTGACCTGATGCTCCCCTATACATTTAAATGGCAATACGGAAGCATGTGGCAGGTTCCTACAGCTGTAGGTAACGATTACTGGCGTGAAGACAATGCAGGGGGCTGGCTTCCGGTGGCACGTTTCAATGGCAGCCAGGCTTTAGGTCAAAACCAGACACGCTATCTGCTTGACGCATCCTACCTGCGTCTCAAATCATTGTCTTTCGGATATACCCTGCCTGTTTCCCTGACGAAACAATGGGGAATACAGAAATGCCGCGTATATTTCACCGGAGAGAACCTGCTGACTTTCAAGCATACTCCGGAAGGATTTGACCCGGAACTGGACGATCCATACAAGTATCCGCAGCAGAAATCGCTGGCTTTGGGACTTAATGTTGTATTCTAATCTTAACACAAAACTTTTATGAAACTGAAATATGTACTTTATATGGCGGCTGCCCTGTCTCTGACAGGCTGTAATGACTCTTTTCTGGAAAGAGGCCCGCAAAATTTGAATGATCAGAGTTTTTGGATATCTGTCAATGACCTGAAAGCCTATGCCAATGCCTTTTATGGTCTGATACCGGGAGGAGTCAGTGTTCTGGATGACACGGACAGTGACATCCAGGTCCCCAACGATATCAATTCTTTCCTATGGGGACAATATGTCGTGCCTACAGAAGGTGGCGTATGGCAAAAATCAAACTGGCAGAATATTCGTAACATCAATTATTTCATGACACATTATCAGAGTGTGCAGGCTGCCGAAGCGGATGTCAACATTTATGTAGCTGAAATGCGTTTCTTCCGTGCGCTGGAATATTTCAACAAGATTCAGCTTTTGGGAGATGTGCCTTGGCTGGAAGTTGACCTGAATGTGGACAGCGAGGAACTGTACGGTCCGAAAATGAAGAGAAACCAAGTGTTCCAAAAAATCATCGAAGACCTGGATTTCGCCATCCAATGGCTGCCGGAAGCAGGCAGTGAAGAAGCCAACCGCCTGAATAAGGACATAGCCAGACACGTAAAGGCACGTTTCTGCCTGAATGAAGGTACCCATTATAAATACCATGATGAATTGGAATATGCCTCAGAAGCAGAAAAGTGGTTGCAAATGGCTGCAACTGAAAGTGACAAGCTTATCACATCAGGAAGATATGAAATCTATAATACGGGCCATCCACAAGAAGACTATTTCAATATGTACCGCATAGACGACAAGAGTGACCTGAAAGAGGCCGTCCTCTACGTGGATTATAAGACGAACATACGTGAACACAACATGGCAGCTGCAGGACGTGAGGCCGGATGCGGTTTCTCCAAAAGTTTTGTAGAAAGCTTCCTTTGTTCGGACGGGCTTCCCATTTCACTAAGTAATAAATATTTAGGCGATGAAACAATGAGAAAGGAAACGGCCAACCGTGACCCCCGTCTGAAACAGCTGATCCTCACCAACGATTTTCCGACAAACGTGACAGATGACCTGAAAGACTCTACTTTTGTGGTGAATGAGGATGAGTTTATCACCCAGCACTGTTTCACAGGATACAGACCTATCAAAGGATTCAATCCCATATACTCACAGGCGTTGTATATGAAAAGCTCCTTCGATGGCATCGCTTACCGTTATGCAGAAACCCTGCTGATCAATGCGGAAGCAAAAGCGGAATTGAATACCATCACCAATGCGGATTTGGATAGAACTGTCAACCAATTAAGAGACCGTGTTGGAATGCCTCACCTGACAGTAAATGTAGGTTTTACCGATCCCAAATGGCCGGACTGGGGATACAGCCTGAGTCCTGTTTTACAAGAGATCCGTCGTGAACGCTGCATTGAGTTGGCAGGAGAAGGTTTCAGATTCAATGACCTGAAACGTTGGAAAGCCGGTAAACTGCTCAATAATGTACTGACTTATGTGGGAAAAAGAAAACCTGACGGTAATCTGGCCATTGTATATCCCAACTACACGAATCCCGACCTTTCATATCAGGCAGGAAAAAGCCGTACTTGGGAGGACAAGATGTACCTTTATCCGATTCCGACAGGAGAACTTCAGAGAAATCCGCAATTGTTACCACAGAATCCGGGATGGTAGATGTAGTAACAATAGATTTCCCAGCTGTGATTTAGATTGACAAGGAAACCACCATGGGCAGATATGTACTGGTGGTTTCCTTTTATTTTATCAGGTCGATTTCTATGGAATAACCTTGGTTTTTCTTTATTGTATGTACAACGTAGAGTGAAATTGACAAATATCTCCAATGATGCTAGTACTGATATCAAGGCACAAAGTATCGACATATCCATAGAATAGAAGTGGAAGATGGGGCTGTCTGACAATTTTGATTTGTTTTTGGATATAGAGCCTTCTTTTCTCTTTTGGGTAAATGAGGATAATTGAGGACGCAAACTTACCCATATAGCTGTGGATGTTATAGATAAAGATCTTCTATCTGTGGGATGGCGTTCGACTGAAGTCGGATTGAACTTCCGAATTATCGGTATGGCTCTTGCTTCTGTCAGAGAAGAACTTGAAACAGCCTACACAGCTAGTTTCATTACAATTTGCTTTTCCGCCATTTTGATGTATTATATTGAAAGGAATGCACAACCTGAAGTCTTTAAAAATATCGGTGACGGAATCTGGTGGACCATTATTACATTTGCTACAGTCGGATATGGTAACATTTATCCCATTACCTTTTTGGGGGAATTATTGGGTTGTATTATTTGTCTGGTAGGTGTGACAATGGTAGCTATTCCGATCGGTATCATTAGTTCTTCTTTTATCAATATCGTACAAAAGAAGAAACAAAACCTAGAAAAAGAAAATGATAGTCAATAAGAAGGTTGATATAATTAACTTTTGCTAATAGATAGGTTGTAAAAGAGATTTTGTAGCGTTTATTTGCGATTTTTTCTGCAAATAGTAGACATATAGATAATTATTGTTATTTCTCAACTACTTAATAGAGAATGGGAAACTTTAGTTATATGTAGATAAAATAGTACGAGCAATATTGTTTAGGTTAAGCAGAATGGTATGAAGGATTGTTTTAAAGTGAGGATGTAAATAAAACTGTGTCAGCAAAGAGTAAAATATTAACTTTGCTAACACGGTTTTTTTGTATGAAAGAAGAATTTGATTTTGAGAGTATCAAGAACAAGGCAATTGAGCAGCTGAGAGCAGGTAAGCCCTTGTTAGGTAAAGACGGTGCTTTTGCCCCTTTATTGGAAAGTATCCTGAATGCAGCTCTAGAGGGTGAGATGGATGCACATCTTACAGAAGAAGAACGTCAAATGGGTAACCGCCGTAACGGGAAAATGCAAAAGCAGGTCCAGACACCATTAGGTGAGGTAACCGTATCCACTCCTCGTGACCGTAATTCAAGTTTTGATCCACAATTTATTAAGAAGCGTGAGACCATTCCCCTATTACAGGAAAAGAAATATACTATACAGGCAACCTATACGACAGGGATAAATATCGCCAAAAGCCGAAATGATACTACTACCATTTGGCTGGATAATATACATTTTACAAACTTCTTCAAAAAACTATGGGCTAAATTACAACAATCACTAAACCTCAATATCTAGATTTTATCTATAAATCACCTATAACTTACCTCAAAATAAGTACTTACATCATAATGCTCATTCTTCCAGGGGGGCGGAATGAGCATTATGATGATTTCGTTACGAAATCAAACAGACTGTTGCTAAGGAGATTCTAGGTAAACTATGCTGTGCCGTGTTGTACAACATAGTTGTAAACAGCAAAGACATTGAAATTTAGGTTAACTTTACACAATTAAAGAAGCTAAATATGAAAAGCACAATCTTTATCTTTCTTTTGCTCGTAACAATGTCCTGCCAGAACAGTGAAAGGAAACAAATCGAGCAACTGGTAAAAGAATGGACCGACAGGGAAATCCTTCTGCCCGAAGGACCTGTCTTCACCCGCTTCGCCACTGATACTAATCCAACCTGCCAGATACAAGGTAATCGTATTTGTGGATTCGGTGCATCAGTTGCAAGCTCCAGTTACCCAAATGGAAGGACCTGATCAACGAGGTGGATTCATTGAGTGAAACAGACATTCCGTTTCTGTTCTTCTTCCAGACAAAGAATGTAAGTGAAATTAGACATATCCTTAGATGCGACAACTTTGCAAATCCAGTATGCATCGATACAGCAGACGATCTTTACAAACTGAACCGATTTCCCAGCAATATGATGTTCCAGACTTTTCTAGTGGATGCCGGTAACCGGGTGAAAGTCATTGGGAATCCAATCCACAACCTATCTGTCAAAGAACTCTATCTAAAGGAGATAGCAGGCATCAAGTCTACTGCATGGTCCGTTACGATCATCCAACTAGATTCCACAGAATACCATTACGATACAGTAGGTGAAAATGAGACTGTTGATAAAAAGATTACACTCTACAATGCAGGAAAGGAAGTGTTCCGCATAAAGGGTGTCACCACTTCCTGCGACTGCATGATGGTGAACTACGGATGGGATGAGATACAGCCTGGTGAGAGCGCTGTCATGACAGTGAGCTATAAAGCGGAAGAACCGGGTGATTTCTGGCGGACCATAACCGTATACGGAAATGTTGCAGAAAAATCCTTTACGCTGGATTTCTACGGATCAGTCAGAACGGGTGATGGATAAGTGACGGTTCTTTAACTCCTGATACCTGTATTCAATTTATGTCGAATCCAACAAGTTTAAAAGAGAAGAGTTGCTTCCAATGCAAGATAATTCAATGTTTTGAAGTACTACAAATCGATGATTTGTATCTTCATAAAGAGTTTATGGAAACAATAATAACACATAAATGAATAATGTCATGAAGAAAATTTTCGGTAAAATTTACCCGAAGTATTGTTTTTTAGAATAGCATTATTATATTTGTAAATATTTAAATTCTAAATACTTGAAAGATGAAACAAACATTAAAACTATAGCCTTAGCTATAGTTTTAATCGCAGGATATAATGTGTATACATCACAACAAGATGTAAAGATGTTTAGTTTAACTTTAGCTAATATAGAAGCTTTAGCTATGGATGAAACAAGCCAATGTGATAATGCCAACGGATATCGTAGGATCCTTGAGGGAGATGAACGAATATATGATTGCTGCTATCTGGAAAAAGTAGGAAAAGGAAAAGAGGATTGCAAAAGATGGTGAATAAATCTATACTTTTAAAATCATTGCATATATATTTTTTTATATATGCAATGATTTTTTGTGGTTGTCAGCATACCATAAAAGTTCAAAACGAAGTAAAAGAATGCACAAAGGGCGATTTAAAGAATGAAACTATCCATTCTGTTGCTATCAAACTTCCTTTTTTATTTTATCCTGAAAGATGGTGTCTAAATGATAGTAAATTATATGTGTTAAATAGTCGGATTAATCCGTTTTTAACTATCTACAATCTGCAAGAAAATTCATATATACAATATGGAAATATAGGTCAAGGTCCTAAAGAATTCATTGTTCCATCATTATGTGAAATGAAAGAGCCAGAGAAGATTGGAATTTACTCAAACAGCATGAATAAACTAGATGTCCTTCATTTCAACTCTGATTCATTATTGTATGTTAAGACCTTGCATTTTCCTTTATGGAATAAACAAAGAGGAATACCTAAAGCATATACTCGTTTGATTCAATATAATGATAGTTTATTCATTGGTACAAGTTTTATGCCCAAAGAAATTTCGGTGGAACTTATGAATCTAAAAACAGAAAAAGTAGTGAATAGTGTAAACTTTCCTTTAAAGCCTAAGGAAGGAGAATATTCAAGACCTTACGAGTGTAAAATTGCAACTGAAATGAATTTTATTGTTGCAGCTTACCGTTATATCAATCGTTTGGAGATTTACAAACTCTCTGATCAGAAATTTCAACTTAATACTATTATAGGAGATGCAAATAATCAATATGATTTATATCGCTTAAACAAAGATAATGAAATGATTCTTCATTATTCTGACATAGTTTGTGGAAAAAATCAAATTTATGCTCTTTATCGAGGTGTAAAAGAAAAAGAACTATCTTCCGCAAATAGCAAGATAGAAGTGTATTCCTATGATGGAACACATTTACGAACTTTTGATTTAGGAAGAAGCATTGAGAAAATATTAGTAGATGAATCTTCTATGCGCATTTATGCTTTCGATAGAAATGAAGAAAAAGACATTGTGTTTTGCTATGCAATAGAATCAAATACATGATACCATAGTGTAAATTATTACATTAATGATATAATAAAGATTCTAATCTCTACTTTTTCTTTGTTTACATCTTGACAATACTCATAATCTCAGGTTTTCAAACTACAAGATAAGCATAATACTTCTAAAAAATCTAATATGTCTTGGAACGGGATGAACTCAATCCGGGTGCAAAACTAATATATTTCAATGATATATGTTGCTTTTATCGCCTATAATTCAGTGTTTACGTGTATTTTTCCGAAAGTACGAACTATCGGCGGCAATTTTATAAAATCGGCTGGCAAAAAGAAAATCATTCATCCCATTCACGGGTTGTAATGTG
>OLYV01000890.1_pt1 | contig 11111 bp, 4 predicted proteins | sample 1644371 | NCBI WGS metagenome assembly OLYV01 (sample SAMEA103958124, study PRJEB25191) | human gut metagenome | biome: human-associated habitat [ENVO:00009003]; feature: intestine environment [ENVO:2100002]; material: feces | place: Germany | collected 2013/2015 | reverse complement strand
AAAAGTGCATATTTGAGCTTAGTCGTCAATTCTGCACTATAAAACGGATAATAAAGGGATGTGTTAACGCATCCCTTTTTATTTTATAGATAAAATATTTTTTAAAAAATTCAATACTGTACTTTGCTATTCTAAAGAACAGTATGACAAATATAAAAAATTGCCATATATACAATATATAATAGGCAATTCTTCTAAATTCGAAGAGATAGAATATTATTTGCAAAATGGTGTTTTATTTTCTTGTTATACTGGAAAAGATTATGAAGAACTAATTTCTTATTTACTTAAGAAAACAGGTATAGAAAGTTTAAATAATAAAGATAGAAAAAGTATTTCGGTATCACAAATTGATTTGATGATAGATAAGATTTTTACTATTTTTGAAGAAACTAAAAATAAAAAAGAAAATAATATATTGGAAGAAAACACAGATATATATTTAAGATCTTGTTTAGATTCGATTGTTTTATTAAAAGATGAAAAAAGATTGTTGCCTTTAAAAAGAGAAAAGAAAGTCTCTATTATAGGAGATTTCTTTTTAAATAAAGAATACATTGAAGAAATTTGTAATCATCAATGTTCTTCAAAAATTACTGGTGATGAAATTATTAATAATTATTACAATATTAATTATGTTGGTTTTGCTCATGGATATTTAAAAGAAAAAAATATTGAAAATTTAATATCGTTTTCAGCTATTGATTTGGTACAAAAATCTGATTTGGCTGTTATTTATTTAAGAGCAAATGATGGAATTATATCAAATGATCAATTGGATTTAGTAAATAAAATGATTGAAACGAAAAAAGATTTGATAGTTGTTTTGGATGCTGATAATTATGTAAGTATTCCTTTTTATGATAAGGTTTCAACAATACTTTATGTTGCTGGTGGTGGAGAAAAAGTTCATGATGCAATTTTAAATGTTTTGAGTGGAGAAAAATGCCCTTCTGGAAGAATTACAAAAAAATGGAACGTTTCTAACAGTATTGAATTACCATTTGGATATGGTTTATCATATGGCAACTTCGAATATTCAAACTTAGAACTAAATAACAAAGTTGTTTCTTTTAATATTTTGAATATTTCAAATGAAATTTGTATATCTGTTCCTCAATTATATATTCGCTTAAACGATAAAAGCAGTAGTTTTTATAAACCACAGTTAAGAGGTTATAAAAAAGTATCGATTTCTCCTGAAAAAATGATAAAAGTTGAATTTGAATTAGATGATTCTTTCTTTAAAGAGTATGATTTCAAACGAAATTGTATGATTATAAAAAAAGGAGTTTTTGAATTATTGATTGGGAATAACATTGATGATATATGTTTAAAAAGTCAGATTGAGAAAAGTGAAGAGGTTGAGAATGGCTCTGAAAAATCTTTAATTAAAGAAAATATTTCTGCTGATTCTTCTATTATAGAAAATAGATTAGATAACAAGAAATCAAAAAGAATTTCAAAGAAAGAGATAATTATTCCTGGTTTACTTTTTTTGTATTTTATTGGTGCAACTATATTTTTGTGTTTATCCCTTAAATCTGATAAGAATATAATGTTTTTATGCTTATTTTGTGGTTCCACAATATCCTTTATTTGTTTAATTTTCTTTTTAGTATTTTTAATACTTTATTTTAAAAGAAGAAAAAATAATGATGATACAATTGTCAATTTTTTACTCAGTGCTCCGGACTTTAATATTATTAGTAAAAGAGAATTTGAAGTGTTAAATCAAAAAGAAGAAAGTTTTGTTAATGAAGAAAATATTGAAGAAATCGCTGATAATCAATTGATAAATAAAGAAGATATTAAGCTTGATAAAAACACTTCTTTATCAAAAGAAGAAATTGAACTTCATGAAGAAGAATTAAAAAAATTAATTGAAGAAAAAAATAATAGTATTTTTGAAAAAGTTGATATTAAAGATAAAATTGATTTTGACTCAAAATCTTCATTAGTTCAACTGACTGAAAATTTGAAAAAAATATTTTTGAGCAAAGGACTTATTGTTGAACTAAGCACTATACGTTCATTAATTAGTGCGATTGTTTCTACCAAAATTATTATTTTAGATTCTAAAGTTAAAGAATTGTTTCCTATATTTTTCGATTCCTTGAAGGAATTTTTAGGCTTTGAATCTCATGCAATTACAGCTAGTGATGATTGGTCTAGTTCATTTAATTTGTGTTGGAATAAAAATGATGAGAATAATTATGTTATTACAGACTTTATTACAGATATTTATTGTGCAAGTAAATTAAAAAACAATATTTGTTTTAGTGTTATAAATGAAGTAAATATGGAAAATGTAGATATGTATTTAAAAGAAATTTTAGAATATGCTTCTAGTCCTAATTTAAAACATACTATTAAAGTGAATAAGCAAATAGATTTAACTATCCCTAAGAATATGTTATTTATCATTGTTCCTAAAAGTAATGATTTTATAAATAAAATACCAGCTAAATTATCTCAATATTCAACTATTATTCATTTATTGATGAGAGAAGAAAAAAAGATTCCACTAAATGAAGATATTTCTTGTTTATCATATTCATATTTGCATTCATTAGTTGATGATTATAAAAATGATTTCTATCTTTCAGAGAATAATTGGAAGAAGATAGATTCTTTCATTTCTTGTTTAAATTTAAAAGAGAATATAGAATTATCTAATAAATGTTCTTTGAGAATAGAAGATTATGTAACAACATATATGGCTTCTGGCGGAGATGAATTTCAGGCTTTAGAAGCTGTTGGACAAGAAATATTATTACCATATGTCTCTTTTTTAGATTATTTTAAGGATAATAAAAATTATAGTTCATTTATTGAATTAACAAACAATTGCTTCGGCGAAGAGGCAAATGAGATTTTGCGTTACTTTAAAATACAGGAAGTTAGTGAGGTATGATGTATGAATGTTATTATCTTCACTAATTTTTTTGAAAATGTTTGGAATTTTCTAAGTTCTAAAACAGCTTTTTATATATACGCTTCGATTATTTTGATTTTAATTATTGTTTTATTGGTAATTGTTTATAGCAATTATTCTAGTTCTTTTAAGTTTAATTTAAATGAAAAAAATAAAAATTTTGAAAATGTAAAAAATGATGAAGTTAAGATAATTTTTAACGGAAGCAATCATGATAATATTTCAAATAGTGAATTAAAAGAACCTGAACAAGAGGATGAAGCATCTAGATTTTATATGCTCACTAAAATAGATAAAAAGATGGAAAGTTATGTTCCACCTAAATACGATGACGATATTTCTTTAGAAGAATTTTGTATAGAATTTAGAAAATTTTCTGCTGGCAAATTACACTTATATTATGATATTGAAGATATTAGAAGATTTGTAGCTTCATTAGCAGTAACAAAACTTATTATTTTGCAAGGTATGTCAGGTACAGGTAAAACATCTTTAGCATATGCATTTGGAGAGTTTGTTGATAATGAGGCAGTTGTAATTCCTATTCAACCAATGTGGAAGGAAAGAACAGATTTAATAGGGTATTATAATGAATTTACTAAAAAGTTTAATGAGACAACGATGTTATGTACATTATATGAAGCAAACTTAAATAATGATTTATATGCTTTAGTTTTAGATGAGATGAATATTGCAAGAATAGAATATTATTTTGCAGAATTTTTGTCATTGTTGGAATTGCCAAATCCTGAAGGACGAAATTTAGATGTAGTATCAGATAAATGGAAAAATGATCCAAAGTTATTAAAAAATGGGAAATTGCGATTACCAGTAAATATGTGGTTCATAGGTACAGCTAATAATGATGATTCGACATTTGCGATATCAGATAAAGTATATGATAGAGCGATGGTAATGAATTTAGATAAGAAAGCGAAACCATTTGAAGTAGAAGAATATAAAAAAGAGAGAATATCGATAAATCATTTAAATGATTTAATAGATAAAGCACAAGAAGAATATAGTCTGACAGAGAGAAATTTAAGAAGAATAAAGCAGTTAGATGAGTATATGATAAAAACATTTCATTTGACATTTGGAAATCGTATAATGAAGCAAATATATAGTTATGTACCGGTAATGGTAGCATGTGGCGGAAAAGAAATAGAAGCAATAGATGATATTTTAGCGAGAAAAGTATTTAGGAAATTAGAGGCTAAGAATCCGGTATATGTAAGACAACAAGCGGAAGGATTGATAAATTATATCAATGATCTGTTTGGAAATAATAATTTGAAGCAATGTGTTGAAGTAATAACTACTTTGGAACAAAATTAGTAGGAGATAAAGATGAAAAAATTAATTACAATTTTATTTTCAATAATTTGTGCAGCTGCTGGGGCGCTTATTACATATTTTTCTTTAGCTAGTGCTGGATTTATAAAAAATAACGATAAAATTCAATTAAAATTTGCTATTAATGATGAAAAAAAAGAATATGATGGACAACCTTTAGTAGCTTCTGAATATCAAATGTTTGGTACATTACAAGAAGGACATCATGAAGTTATTACATATTTAGGAGAACAAACACAAATAGGCAGTTCTAAATCAGATATTAACGTAAAAATATTAGATGAAAAAGATATTGATGTATCGAATGAGTACGCAATTACAGTAATTTCAGGTAATTTAGAAGTTAACAAAAGAAATTTAGAAATTAGTATTTTAAATGATGATACATTAGAATATTTAAGTGAAACTGTAAATAATTTATCTTATAAAATTACTGATGGAAGTTTGGTTAATTACGATGTTTTAACTATTGGTTTTGATTCTTCTTTAGTAGGTTCAGATAATATAGTTTCAAAATCTTGTTTTATTCCAAAAATTTATAATTCTTTGGGGGCTGATGTAACTTTTAATTACAATTGTAATTTTATAATTAATAATAATTTGATTTTAGATGGAAAAGATAGTTTAAATGAAATAGAAATAGAGCCATTAGTCTTAAAGAAAATTTATGATGGTAATCCTTTTATATTAACTGAAAAACAAGTTTCTTTAGCTAAAGGAACTTTAATAAAAAATGATCATATTTCTTCAGTTGAATTTTGCAAAAATGAAAATAGCATCATTGATTCTGGAAAATATGAAGCTACATTAAAAATTACTATATTGGATTCATTTGGAAAAGATGTTACCTCGTCTTATTCATTTGATGACACAAAACTTTTTGAAGTTGTAATTGATCCACAAAATGTTGAAGTTGATCTGCCAATTTTAACCAAAACTTATGATGGTAATCCATTTTCTATTCAAGCTATTTTGAATGGTATTGACAAAACACTATTGTCCAGTATTGATACATCAAATGCTAAAATGGATACAGATATATCTAATGCTTGTAATAATGTTTCGTATACTCTTGAAGGGATAGTGCTGAAGAATCCTAATATTAATCATGTATTAAAAATTAATAATGGTATATTGACAATAAAAAGAAATAAGGTTCACCCACAATTTTTATCTTCAATGTTTATACATATATATGATGGAAATAAATTTTATTTGACTTATGGTACTGATTTTGTTTTGGTAGGAGAAAATAAATTAGAGCTGGATTCAAAATTTTTAATATCAAATATAGAACTTGAAAATGAACAATATTTTACAACAAGTGCTGTTCAAACAAAGATAAAGAAATTAGATGTCTATTTAAATGGTGAAATTGTTAATAGTAATTTTATTTTTGATTTCAGTACATCAATTCAATATAAAATTAATTCTAAGAATATTGATGTTGATTTAATTATGCCTAAAGGAACTTATGGGGATAATAAATATCTTCAAATTACTGATATAGTTAGTTCAAAATCTTTATCTTTATTAGCAGAAGGCGATTCATTTGTGTTCTATTATCAAGATGAAGATTTTTATTCCATTGGAACATATCTTAAATTTAATAATTCTTTTTTGCAAAATTGTGAAGATTTAAAAAATTCAATAAAAATAATAGGAAAAAATGGAGAAATTGTTGATGACTATTATAGTATGAATGTTAATCTATTGGATTTAAATTCTGATAATATTTCAGAGTATGTGGCACAAAAAGAGTTAAATATTATTTTACCGAATGTTGAAAAAGTTTATGATAATAGTTGCTATAGCTTAGAATTATTTAGAAGCAAAGTTCAAGTTAATGGTTTGGCCTTCCAAGATAGCCTACAAAAAAATGTAATGAATTTTAAAGCTTATTCTGTATTAGATTCTATTAATCAAATTGATTATACAAGTGTGATTGGTGTTGGAAATTATGTTGTAAATGTTCTTGAAGATAGCGTTTATATTTCGAATGAAGCACAAATTAATACAAATTTATCATCATGGTATAAAATTATTTATCATGAAGGTACGATTGCAGTTAGCAGAAAAACTATAGAAATTACTTTATTAGATGTTACAGTTAAGCAAGAAGATATAGATTCTTATTCTGGAATTATAGGTTATATTAATGCTTATTATATTTTATATTATTGTTTTGTTGATGGAGAACAATATGGTAATAATGAGATGTTTGAAATATCTTTGATTCCAACCAATTATTCTGAAGGATTATCTTTTTATGGTATAACTGTTGATACAGCTTCAATAGAAGGAAATACAAATTATAATTTTGTAATTAAACCTGGAAGTATTCTAATTGTTTAAAAGGGTTTGCTATGTCACTATATAATGATTTTAAAGAAAAAGAAATAAAAAGAAGAAAAAGAAAAAATATTCTATATAAGTTTAGAATATTGATTTCTTGTGTTGTAGTTTTAATTATTGCAACTTTCTTTTCATTATCATTTTTTAAAGGAAAAATAGTAGATAATATAATAATTAACAATCATTTCAGTTATGGAGAAAAAATAACATATGAAAAAGCCCGGAGTTTTTTAGGCGGCAAAATTGAATACCAATTTAAATCAGAAGAAGGTGTATGGACAAATGAAGAACCCGTTAGTCCTGGTACTTATTATATAAGAGCAAAAACAAATAATTTATTTGGCATGGAATCATATTCTAAGCCAATTCAATTTGCTATAGGTGAGAAAAATCTAATACTAGAGTTTAGTGAAGAAAAATTAGAATATGGTTCTTTTCCAAAAATAAATAATATTGATGGACTCATAGCCGGTGATACTATTGAAAATATTGATTTTAGTTATAAAGACTTAAGAAATGAAAAAACAGAAATTAATATAGAAGATATTGTTATAAAAAATGATAAAGGCGATGATGTTACTGGTTTTTATAATATCGTTTATGATGATAAAGAGTTTGAAATTGTGCCTAGAACAATTGATATTAAGTTAGATAATACTGATTTTGTTTATTCTGGAAAAGAAGTAGATATAAATGTTTTATTTGATAAACTAGCTTTTGATGATAAAACGAATTTAAATATTAAATATTATGATTTGAATAATCAAGAAGTTGATAAATTAATTGATGCTGGAAAATATACATTTGAATTAGATTCTTCAAATATGATAATAAATTCAAAGGGTGAAGATGTAACTAGATTTTATACCTTTAATATAGAAAAAAAAGATTTAAATATTCAAAAAAGAGATGTAGTGCTTAAATCTGAATCAATATCAAAAGAGTATGATGGAAAACCTATTTTAAATTATGAAAATATAGTAGAAGAAAATTTGTGTGAAAATCATAAAGTTGTTTCTGTTTTTGACTATTTTGACCAATTGACAAGCGATGTATTTTCTCAAGAAAATGTATTTCATTCAATAATATTTGATTCAAATGATATAGATGTTTCTCATAATTATAATATTACATATATTTTTGGAAATTTAGAAATTGTTAGAAGAAAAATAGTTTTAGGTTTTAAAACTGAAGATTATATATATGATGGAAAAAGATTAGATTATAATTTTTCTGATTATAATGACTATTTAGTTGAAGGTAATTTTATAGAAAATGAATATGCTATACCAATTGATATTAAAATTTTAAAAGATAATATTGAAACAGATAAAATCCTCAATGCTGGAAAATATAAAGTTTATTTTAATTCTTTAGAATGCTATGGTTCTTTTAATCAAGATAATTATGATATTTCTTTTTATGTAAATAAATTTGAAATTCTAAAAAGAAAAGTTGTTTTAATGATTGATGATATAAATGATATTGTTTACGGAGACAATTTGGATATAAATGAACTATCAAAATATCATTATTTGAGCAACGCTTTAGGGACTGAAAAAATACTTTCTGAAGATGAAAAATATTTTGAATTTCTTATAGATATTTTTAATAAAAATAATTCTAATTCAAAATTTGATGCTGGTAATTATATTGCAAAAATTGTTAAAGCAAGCTTTTCTAATGACTTAAATGAGAATTATGAATTTGATATTTCCAATGTTACTGAGTTTAGAATTTTGAAAAAAGAATTGCTTATTCAGGATAAAATCAAAGAATTTGTTTATGATGGAAAAGAGCATTATTTTAGTTCTACTACTGATAATTTTTCTTTAAAAGATATTACTTTAGATTCGACTTTTTTAGAAAACAAATTTCATTTTCAATTTGAAAAAGATGGTAGATATTACACTAAAATTAAAGATGCTGGAATTTATAATATAGAATTTAAATTAAATGAAGAATTATCAAAAAATTATTCTTTAATTTTTGAGAATAAAACTTTTGAAGTATTACAGAAAGAAATATATTTAAGTCTTATTGAAGATAAAGGCAAAGAATATGATGGTAGTGAATATCATTATTTAAATGAATTTGGTAATTATTTAAATAATGAAAACAATCAATTTTGTGAAGAAGATGATGTAAAACTTATAGTTAAATATTTTCTTAAAAATAGTGATGGCAGTTATATTGAAACTTCTTCAGTGAAAAATGCTGGAGAATATATTATAAAGATTTCTGATTTGGTATCTAATGGAAATACTAATTTAAATAATTATAAAATTGTGTTTGGAAAAGATGTTTCTTTTAATATTACAAAAAGAACTATTGTAATTAGCCCGAAAGTTTCTGATTCCATCTATGATGGAGAAAGCAAAATTATACATGATATTAATGTAGAAAATATTGTCGCTAATGATATTTTTGAAGTTACTAATTTTATCATCTATAGTAATGATCAAATAGTTTCTGAAGCAAAAAATACTGGAAAATATGAAGTTGAAATCGATATTTCTAGTTTAAAAAGTGATAGTATTGATAATTATATTGTTCAAATAAAAAAATGTGAATTTAATATATTCCCTAGAAATGTAGTTCTAAAAATTATTAAAATTTCGAATTTTGAATATGATGGTAATATATTCTCTTATTCAAATAATTTTGGTAATTTTGTTATTACAGATGATGATAACAAATTAGTTGGCAATCAAAATGTTAAGATTGTTGTCTCTTATTTTGATATTGATGGCAATAGTGTAATTCCTAAAAATGCTGGGACTTATTTTGTCAAAATTGTTTCATATGAGCTCGATGACAATACTGATGATAATAATTATGTTTTTGATATTTCTGATGAAGTATCTTTTGAAATTTTAAAAAGAAAAGTAACAATACAACCTACATTAGAAAAGATAATATATGATGGAGAATATCATGATTTTATATCTCAAGAAAATAATTTTGAGGTAATGTTTGGTAGCTTTGTTTTTGATGAAAATATAATTATACAATCATTTGTTTTTTATGATTCAAATAACTTTTTAAAATCTATTAAAAATGCAGGTACTTATGATGTAAATATAAGAAAAGATGATGTTTTATGTGTCGGAAATACTTTAATTCAAAATTATGAATTAACTTTTGAATCCGGACTTGTGGATATATTGCCAAGAAAAATTAACATTTCTTTATTAGATTTTGAAAATAAAACATATGATGGAATAGCATATTCATATTCTAATGAATACAATAATTTTATTTATAATGATAGTAATCTTCTAACACATGTTGTTTCTGGTGAAAATCTAAAAGTTAATTGCTCGTTTTTACGTGAATATTTAAATTTTGTTGAAAGTGTTTCACAAGCAATTAATTATGGCGTATATACATTAGTCTATGAAGATTTTTCATCGGATGAAAATACTTTAGTTTCAAATTACTTAATTAATGTTACAAATAATATAAGTTTTAGTATTTATAAAAGAAAAATTGATATTGAATTAGTATCAGATGATTTTGTTTATGATGGTAAAAATCATACATTTTTAAATTATGTAGTTTCTAAAGGCACAATAGTTAAAGGTGATAATGTTTATTTTTCAAATGTTAAATATTATATTAATGATGTCTATTATAATAATTATTTAAATGATTCTGGCGTTTTTAGAGCTGTAATTGATGAAAAATCATTTTCACCAGATTCTGAAAACTATGAAATTACGTGCTTAGAAAAGACTATTAATATTTCAAAAAGAGATATTATACTTGATTTATTAGAAGTTGAAAGTGGTGAATTTAATGGGAATTATTATACTTATAATAATAATTATGGTAATTATAATTTAAATGGATCTTCTTTGTATGATATTGTAGAAGGACAAACATTTAAAATATTAGTTTTGTATTATCAGAAAATTGATCAGCAATGGATTAATATTGAAGCACCTTGCGATGCTGGAACATATAAAGTTATATATCAAAGTATTATAGCTGGTGAGAATACCAATTTAAGTAACTATAAAATAGATATAGCAAAAAAAGAAAGTGAATTTAGTATAAGGAAGAAAGTTTTAGAAATTAATCCGATTGTGGAAGATATATTAATTTATGATGGAACAAATCAATCTGATAAAACTTTTAAATATGTTTATAATACAAATATTAATGAAATAGAAATCAATTTTAATTTAGGATTTGAAGAAAAAGAAGTTTATGATGCTGGAACTTATAGTTTAATTGTTAAAAATTATTATTCCTATTATGACAAGCTAGATGATAATTTTGAAATTATAGTTAGTAGTTTTTCTATTAATGTTATTCCAAAAACTATAGATGTTAAATTTAATACTATTAGTTCTGTTTATAATGGAAAAACTGTTAATTATGAACAAAATCTAAATTTAAAAGATTATAAAAAAATATATGGATGATCCAGAGAAATATTTGGAGGTGGATAATC
>OLYV01000882.1_pt1 | contig 11149 bp, 7 predicted proteins | sample 1644371 | NCBI WGS metagenome assembly OLYV01 (sample SAMEA103958124, study PRJEB25191) | human gut metagenome | biome: human-associated habitat [ENVO:00009003]; feature: intestine environment [ENVO:2100002]; material: feces | place: Germany | collected 2013/2015 | reverse complement strand
CCGCCGAAGCGGTGCTTAAGCCGTAAGGCGGGAATTGTGCGGTGTTGCCCTAACTTCAACTTTCCACCAAAGGGGTGTTTTAATGCTGCAAATCCAAATGCGAATCCTGCGTGTGTTTGGGCTTTCCAAAGCGGAGATGAACTCCATCATTGAGAACGCCCAGGCCGAGGGCAGCCCCAGCCTGCGCCTGCAGGAGCGCGATGGTGAATACCTTGTCTGCGTGCAGGCATCAGCCCCCACCCAGGCAATGGCGGATGAATACTGCGAAAAGTGGGTGCAGAAACTGCGCACCCGCTTTGGCGATGCCTGCTATGGCTTTGAGGATACCACCCTGGCCCAGGCCGCGCTGGATGCCCTGCTGAAAAAGCGACGCCTGCTTGTTGCGGCGGACGAAGCCACCGGCCGCCTGTTGGGCAACGCCCTGCGCGGCCTGCAGCACAGCGAAGCAGCGTTCGATTTTGGCAACCAGACCTACCTGAACCCGGCGAACGCCCGCCGCATTGCCGCGCCGGAAGCTCTGCTCAAAAAGTTCCCCGGCGATATGGTTCAGGCCGCTGCAGGCCGCGCTCAAAGCGCTTTGCTGCTGGCCAATGCGGATTATGCCGCCGTGTATATGCCCGCAACAGTGGGGCAGGCGCCTTTTGTGCTGCTGTGCAGCCGCATCGGCGCGGCAGCCTGTGCCCTGAGCCCCGAAATCTCCGATATGGCAATCGCCAACCATATTCTGGACTTGGCCCGCCGCCGTGCATTGGGGATGCACCTGGGACCTTCCGCTATTACCTTCAAGCCGGGGCGGGAGCGCCCGCTGCTGCTGGTCAGCGGCGAAGGCCAGCCGAGGCCAGGTTTCCGCTTTACGCTGCGCCGCAAGGCTGCCCCGGCCAAACCGGAGGTTAAGCCCAACGCCCCGGACAGCTACGATGCAGAACCGGTTCCCGATTACGATGCGCAGCCCACTGAACCTAAACCGCAGGCTGCCCCCACCGGGACCATTACCTTTGAACGCCCCATCGCCCAGCCTGCTGCGCCGCAGCCAACACCGGATCCGCTGGACCTGCGCACCGCAGGCCCGCAGGCCGCTGCCGAAGCGCGCGCCCGCCGCGCCGCAGAAAGCGAACTGGACCCGGACCTGGAACTGTGTGCCACCCGCACTATCAAAATTTCCCGTGCAGATTTGGAGCAGGCCATGGCGGCCCAGGAGGCAGCAAAGCAGCAGGAGCAGCCCAATCCGGAACCGCCCGCTGCACCGCAGCCGGAACCCCTGCCGGAGCCGGAACCGCCCGCCAACCTGCCGGAACCAAAAGCTTCTATCCTGGATGATGACATTCCGGATTTTTCGGCAGGGCTGGACCCCGCCGCGCTGGAAGCAGCCCGCAAGGCGGACGAAAAAGCCCCGCCGCGCAGCACCGATGAATTCCAGCGCGCCGCCAGCCAGTTGTTTGAAGATGATGAGGATGACGGGGAGGATGACGGGGAGGACGAAGAGCCCACCATTACCTTCCCTGGCCGCAGCAAAGCCAAACCGGCAGTGCCGCGCCCCCTGGCAGCAAAGCAGGAACCCAAACAGGATGCCATCCACAACCGCAGCCTTGCCATGATCGAGCGTGCCGAGCGCCGCCACCGCCGCAAAGCGATTGCCGCAGTGGCTGTTATTGCCCTGCTGGTTCTGGTGGGTGCTGCGGTGCTGCTGGGGCTGACCCGTGGATGCACCGTGAAAGCCCCTGCCTATAAAAATTACGGCACAGAGCAGTTTGATACCCAGGCGCAGGCATATTTGAAATCCGCTGCGGCAGAAAACGAAAAAATTATCGGTTATCTTGCGTTCCCCGGCCAGAACGGCCAGCTGGTGTACAGCGGCTCCCAGCCAGGCGATGGCGCTGCCATCAGCGGCACCAACTACCTGAACGCTTCCATGCCGTCCAACACGGTGCTTTCCTGCGCGGATGCCTCGCTGGCAAGCCTGACGGACCAGACAAACTTCAGCCAGAATGCCGAGTTCACCCTGTACCTGAGTGATGTGACCTACCATTTCCGTGCTGTGGCAGTGTATAATACCGATGCCGCAGGCACCGAGAATGCCTTTACCCCCGCCAGCTATGGGGAACTTTCGGATTATTACAGCTATGCGGAGTTCAGCCAGAGCATTAAGGAACGCAGCCTGTTTGATACCGGCAATACCCCCGGTGATAAGGAAACCTTCCTGACCCTGATGAGCACCGGCGGCACAAACGGCACGTTTGTCTGTGTGACCGCTGTTCTGTTGCCGGATCAGGCCCAGTAAGCTTGGGGCAATACCGCATAATTCTAAGTGCCGATACGGCGAGCGAGGTGCGGCAGCTGCTAAGCCAAAAGCGCAGATAATACTGGATGTCTTATCGAGCATTTTGGCAACGCAGATGCCGTGCCGCAGCTGCCGGAGCGGTGCTTAAGCCGCAAGGCGGGAATTGTGCGGTGTTGCCTTAGATATACCCAGGAATGATTAAGCCCCCGTTCCCGTACATATACTAGGGTGTGGCGGAATAAACCGCTGCAAGCTGGATGGGGAAGGGGGCTTTTGGATTGAAAGAAGAAGCGGCACTGGCCCGTACGGTCATCAAAAAGCGGCTGGCCGGGCAGCCGGCACCGGATATCTGGTTTTTGATCATTTTGATGCTGCTGGTGTGCTATGGTTTGGTGATGCTGTTTTCAGCCGGGTATGCGGTGGCGCTGTACCGGCGCGGGGATGCTTATACCTACATCCGCCCCCAGCTGTTGTTTGCGGCGTTTGGTGCGGCGGCCATGTACGCGGCCAGTCTGGTGGATTACCACATCTGGCACAAACTGGCGTGGCCAATCATGGGGGTATCGCTGGCGTTGCTGGCAATCGTGCTGTTCATGCCGGAATATAACGGCTGCAAGCGGTGGATCGTGCTGCCGGGGCTGGGCACCTTGCAGCCCAGCGAGATCGCCAAGTTTGCGGTAGTGCTGGTGTTTGCCCACATCATCTCCCTCAACCATGACAGGATGCAGACCTTTGCAACCGGGGTGCTGCCCTTTATGGTTATCCTGGGGGAGGTTACGGTGCTGATGCTGCTGGAGCCGCATCTGTCCGGCACGCTACTGATTTTGGGCATCGGCGCGGTGCTGATGTTTGTGGGCGGCACGGGCTTAAAGTGGTTTGCCCTGGCAGGCATTGCCGGAGCCGGGGCCATTGCGGCGGCGGTGGTGCTGCTGCCGGAGCTGGTGCCCTATGCCATGGGGCGGCTGTCCTCCTGGCGGGACCCCTTTGCCGATCCGCTGGGCGAAGGCCACCAGACCATCCAAAGCCTGTACGCCATTGCATCTGGCGGCGCGGCCGGGCTGGGGCTGGGCAACAGCCGCCAGAAATACCTCTATGTGCCGGAACCGCAGAACGACTTTATCTTTTCGATTCTGTGTGAAGAACTTGGCTTTGTGGGCGCGGCTCTGACGGTGGTGCTGTTCCTGCTGCTGTTTTTGCGCGGCATGTCCATTGCAGTGCGCGCGCGGGATAAATTCGGTGCGCTGCTGGCCGTTGGCTTTGTGGTGCAGGTGGTGCTGCAGGCGGTGCTGAACATTGCCGTTGTTACCAACACCATCCCCAACACCGGCATCAGCCTGCCGTTTTTTTCTTCCGGCGGTACCAGTTTGATGATGCTGCTGGGCGAAATGGGCATTGTGCTCTCCGTTTCGCGCCAGGCGGACGCCCGGTAACGGGAATGTGCAAATTTTGTGATGGGGATTTCACAACTTTCGGCAGTTCTGCGCTATTGAAACTGGCGGAATAATACGGTATAATAACCAAAAAAGATTTGTAACTTTTTTGCAATCTTCCCAAAAGAAAAGGAATGCTATGCAGGAAATCAAAACAAACCCAACGGTGCGGCACACCACGCCCCTGCAGCTGCTGGCGGCGTTTGCAGCCACGGTGGCAGTGCTGTTTGTGCTGCTGCTGGGGGCGTGCGCGCTGCCGGCCCAGCCGGTGCTGGAACATGTGTATGATTCAGCCCAAACCATCCAGCAGGAGGGGCTTTACCCTGAATATTTCGGCTTTAAGCTGTTCCAGATGGATAACTATACCGATACCATCATGCTGTTTGAAGCGGCCGCCATGGGCGAGCAGGATCCCTTGACCGCCATGATGACCGCAACGGCCTATAACGTGGATAACTTTGAAACGATGGCCGGTGACCTTGCTGTCTATTGCGAGCGCACCATTCCGCTGGCCACCGGTGCCCAAAAGGCAGTGCAGCTGGTGCCGTTCTCCTATGCGCGGTACTGGCACGGCTACCTGATCTGGCTGCGGCCGCTGCTCTGCGTTATGTCCATCACCGGTGTGCGCGTGGTGCAGTATTTGGTGCTGTTTGCGCTGCTGGCGGTTATTTTGTGGCAGCTGCGGCGGCAGTGCGGGCTGCGGGCCATGGTGTGGTTTGCCGTCAGCCAGCTGGCGGTTACCGTGTTCTGGGTGCCGCATCAGGTGCAGTATTTTACCACTTTCTGTATTGCGTATGCGGGCTGCGCGTGGGTGCTGGCCAGGCCGCGCCGCGCCGGGCAGCTGAGCATTGCCCTGGTGGTGCTGGGTACCTGTACGGCGTTCTGTGATTTGCTGGTCACCCCCATCATCACGCTGGGGCTGCCGGTGGCGGTGTGGCTGTGCTGCCTGCCGCAGCGGGCGGCATCCGGTGCCAGGCAGTGTCTGCCGGTCATCGGCGGCAGCTTGTGCTGGGGGGCAGGCTATGCCATGTGCTGGGGCCTGAAATGGGTGCTGGCCACCCTGATTACCGGGCAGGATATCATCGGCGATGCCATCCACCAGGCCGGGGTGCGCACCACGGCGGATACCTGGCACGGCATGGAGCTGAGCTGGGGGAACATCTTCCGCTTTGTGGGGGATACATTAAGCCAGCGCGGGCTGTTGTGGCCGGTGGTGCTGGTGGTTATTTTGTGCATTGCGGCGTTTCTGCTTTGCCTGCGCAATAAGGAAGCTTTGCTGCGCGCGCTGCCCATTGGCCTTACCGCCCTGATGGCACCGGTGTGGCTGGCGCTGCTGCGCACCCATTCCATCCAGCACGGGTGGTTTACCTGGCGCAGTTTAACGGTCAGCATTTTTGCGGGGTTGGCTTTTCTCTATTATTCCTGTGGGATACGGGCGGGCCTGCGGCGTTTGCGCGGCCAAAAACAACAAGGGTGAAAGTAGTTATGAAGGACGAAGAAAACAAGATGCAGTCTGCTGCCCCGGAGCAGCAGGCCCAGCCGGAGCAGATGCAGCCGGAAGGCGAACCGGCCGCGGATGCGGCCCAGCCGGGAACTGAAAATGAACCCAAGGCGGAAACCACAGCACCGGAAACGCCGGACAAAAAGAAACGTCCCCTGTGGCTGAAACTGCTGGCGGTGTTTGCTGCGGCGCTGGCGGTGCTGGTGCTGCTGGCGGTGCTGTACATTAACGGCAAGTTGGATCTGATTCATTACGATGACGGCACGGTGGACAGCGTTGGCACCGTTGATGCCGAGGAGGACCAGGACCTGGATACCACCGGCCTGACCCAGGCCACAAATGACGAAATGGAGATGCCGGAGGGCAGCCCCTTTGCGGACGAAGATGTGCTGAACATCTTGTTGGTCAGCACTGATGAACGCACCGATGCCGTGAACGACTGGGATGCATTTACCCATCTGAACGAGCTGGACGGAACAAAAGCCACCACGGAGTTCAGCTCCGATGCCCGCGCGGACAGTTTAATTCTGTGCTCCCTGAACATCAAGGACGATACCATCAAACTGGTTTCCATTGAGCGCGGCACCGGTGTGCCGATTCTGCTGGATGGGTACGAGGGCCAGTACGACTGGATCACCCACACCTTCCGTTACGGCGGTGTCCGCCTGACGATGGATACGGTGGAAGACTGCTTCAACGTGCAGGTGGACCACTATGTGCGGTTCAATTTTAATTCCTTTGTTCAGATTGTGGATGCCGTGGGCGGAATCGACCTGAACCTGACTGAGGACGAAGCCAAGGCGCTGAACTGGGAGGTTCCCTCCAACTCGATGCTGATCGTCAAGAAGGTGGAACCAGGCTGGAACCACTTTGACGGCTATACCGCATTGCAGTATGCCCGCCTGCGCGCCATTGATGATGACTGGCACCGCGTGGCCCGCCAGCGCACCGTCATCCAGGCGGTGCTGGACCGGATCAAGAGTGCTTCGGTCACCGAGCTGAACGACCTGCTGGACACCGCCCTGCCGGTGGTGCAGACCAACTTTACAAAAACTGAGATCGCTGCCTTGATGGTGCAGCTGCCGAGCTTTTTGGGCGTGACAGCAGACCAGATGACCATGCCGGTGCAGGGCACCTATGGCGTGCGCAACGGCATGGATGACCGCCCCATGATGGATCCTGATTGGGCTGCCAACATTGCGGTTTTGCAGAACTTTTTGTATACTGATATGACGGCAGAGCAAGCCATTGCCGCCGGTACCGCTACCCCGGAAACGGCTGACGGTGAGGAAACCGCTGCGCCCGAAACCGTGGAAGTGCAGAGCAAAAAGAATGACACCGTCCACACCTACCTGAAAGACAACACGACACCCATTTACTGGGATTACCCGCTGGAAGATGCCGATTTTGGTAATGCGGATTACCGCGTGTTTCTGGCCGGAGAGACCCGCGGACAGCCGCAGAACACTGCCATGCGCAAGGCGCTGTTCCAGTACCTGCACGAACAGCAGGGGGTGAATGTTCAGCTGGTAGAAACCGGCGTGGGCGAAACCCAGGTGCTGGAGCAGTACCTGCGCACGGGCGATGAAAACTGGCTGAACCACTACCTGAAGCTGCAGGGCAGCTGTGCGGATGCGGAAGCCGAATACTGGCGCTGGCTGTACCAGTATAACCGCCAGCAGGGCGGCACTATCCATGTGGCAGGGCTGGGCACCGAGCGCAATACCGTAGTTTCGATGTATGGCCTGCTGGCTTTGGCAGATACGGAGATCGAACCGGCAGAGAGCATTGCGGACTTTGTGCAGGCCCTGCGGGATGAGGATATGACGACTGCCCTGCAGCTGTTCAAGACCGCTATGGAGGAACAGCCTGATGCGATGGCAGACTATTTTGGCGATGCCTATGCCCAGGTACAGCAGCTGTATGCCAACCTGCAGGTGAACACCACCTATAAGGGCAGGCTGGACCGCGACGACCTTGCCATGATGGACAACATGAACTTTGTGCTGCGCCAGTACCCGGACGATAAATTCTTTGGCCAGCTGAGCAACGGCCATGTGACCCAGAGTGCCTGGAAGGACGGCAATTATATTGCCAACTACAGCCGTTTCGGCATGCTGCTGAACGGCGAAGGCTCCCCCGTGCAGGGCAAAGTCTGCTCCATGCTGACGATCTATACCCAGCGCGGCAGCAGCGGCCTGCTGGGCGATGATGCCGAGAACGACTATTACGACCTGAACGCGCTGGCGGAAGCTGCGGGCAAAGAATTTATTGCCACAGGGGCGGATTTGTTCCTGGCGCTGGACAACGAGGACACCCCTTACACCGAGCAGAACGGCCTGATCAAGCCCGAAGTGCAGGCCGAAGAAAAGCCGCTTATGGATTATTGCCAAAAACTGATTGTACTTTTTGACACAGAAAATTAAAATTCCCCGTTGACAAGGCCGCGCCTTTGTGCTATAAATACTTTAAACCAATGAAGCGAAAGTAAAACCACAGGCGCACGCACAGAGAGCCCCCGATGCTGGGAACGGGGTGGTAAGCGGAGTGGATAAATGGTTCGCCGAGGGCACGGGGAAAAGCTGGGCTGAGTATCCGTTGACGGAAGCCTCCGTTACAGGGCAGGGGAATGTTAGTTCTCCGCAGAGCGGCTGTGCAGTTTATGGCACAGCAAGCAAGGTGGCACCACAGATTATTTGATTGATCTGCCCTTGCACAGAAAGCTATTTCTGTGCAAGGGCTTTTGTTATACCCGGCACAGACCACAAACAGGAGTAACACCATGAAAAAGCAAAGCATTACCACCATGCGGGAGCGATGGCGCCGGGCAAACTGATTGCCTGCCCCGGCACTGCCGGGAACAAACCGCCGATACACCTTAAATGTGAATGATAAAAAGGAGCTTTTACCATGAAAAAGTTTGTTGCTGTTCTGTCCGCCGCCGCTATGCTCGCCACCCTCGCCGCCTGCGGTTCCACCGCCGCCACCACTTCTACCGCTGCCTCCAGCGCCGATACCGCAGCAGCTTCCAGCAGCGAAGCTGCTGCCGCAGATGATACCGCCAAGTCTTACAAAATTGCGGTGGTCCAGCAGCTGGACCACGCCAGCCTGGATGAGATCCGCACCGCTGTGGAAGCAGAGCTGGACGCCAAAGCCGCCGAAAAGGGCATTACCATTGAGTACAAAGATTTTAACGGCCAGAACGACGCTACCACGCTGAACCAGATCGGCACCCAGGTGGTTTCCGATGGATATGATGCGGTGGTGCCCATTGCCACCCTGGCAGCCCAGTGCATGGCCAATGCCTGCGCCGAAGATCAGATTCCTGTTGTGTACGCCGCCATCAGCGACCCTGCCGCTGCAGACCTCACCGGCCTGGATTATGTCACCGGTACTTCTGACGCGCTGAACACCCAGTTCATCCTGGATATGATGCTGGCAATCAACCCGAATGTCAAGACTGTTGGCTTGCTGTACTCCAATTCCGAAGCCAATTCCACCACCCCCATTGCCGAAGCAAAGGCTTACCTGGATGAAAAGGGCATTGCTTATGTGGAAGGCACCGGCAACACCAACGATGAAGTCATGAGCGCCGCCGCCAATATGGTGGGCAAGGCTGACGCTGTGTTTACCCCGACCGATAACGTGGTTATGGCCGCCGCAGCTGCTGTTTCCGAGACGCTGACCGAAGCGGGTATCCCGTTCTACACCGGTGCCGACAGCTTTGTTACCGCCGGTGCCTTTGCAACCTGCGGAGTCAACTATACCGAACTTGGCACCTACACCGCTGATATGGTGCTGGATATCCTGGAAAGCGGCAACGTTCCTGAATACCATGTAATGGATGGCGGCATCATCACCGTCAACACCGAAACTGCCGCCGTTCTGGGCATTGATTACGCCGCTTTCAGCGATATGGCCAGCCAGGTTGTGGAAGTTACCACCCAGCAGTGATAAAATGAATAGAGAATAATGAAAAAAGAATAATGCAGGTGTGGTGCCTGCGGTACCACAATAAAGCAGGAAATGCAGCTCCGGCAAGCGAAAACGCCCGCCGGAGCTGCATACCTGATTAAAAACGCCGCCGCGGGCGGCGTACAGCCATTATTTATTATTCTTTATTACTTATTATTTATACGCAAAGGAGCAACGCTTATGTTTACCCTTGCCATTGTGCAAAGCGCATTGGAGCTGGGCTTTATTTACGCCCTTGTGGCCATGGCACTGTTTTTGAGCTTCCGTGTGCTGAATATTGCCGATATGACCACCGATGGTGCGTTCACCCTTGGCTGTGCCGTGTCGGCTACCGCCGCAGTGGCGGGGCATCCGTTCCTTGGTTTTGTGCTGGCCATGCTGGCCGGTGCCTGCGCCGGGTTTGTCACCGCGTTCCTGCAAACCCACCTGGGCGTGCCGTCCATTTTGGCGGGTATTATTACCAATACCGGGCTTTACACCGTAAACCTTGCCATCATGGGCTTTTCTTCCAACGTTCCCATGCTGAAAACTGAGACAGTGTTCACTATGGCCCGCGCCCTGTTTGGCGAAAAATCTCCCTATAAACTCATTGTTGCCGTCACGGTCACAGTCGTGGCCTGTGCGCTGCTGATTTTATTCCTTGGCACCCGGCTTGGTCTTTCCATCCGCGCTACCGGCGATAACCCGGATATGGTGCGCGCTTCCTCCATCAACACGGCGTTCACCATCACGGTGGGCCTTTGCGTTTCCAACGCCATGACCTCGCTTTCCGGCGCGGTTCTGGCTCAGTACCAGAAATCCGCCGATATCAACCTGGGCACTGGCATGGTGGTCATCGGTCTGGCTTCGCTGATTATTGGCGAAACACTGTTTGGCCGCGGCGGTATGTGGGTCAAAGCGGCTGCGGCTGTGGCGGGCAGCGTGATCTACCGCTTTATCATTGCGTTGGCCCTGCGTGCCAATGTTCCCAGCGAGTGCCTGAAGCTGATTTCTGCCGTCATTGTGGCGCTGGCCATTGCGGCCCCGGCCCTGAAAAAGAACCTTGCGCTGCGCCGCCGCCGTGCCGTCAGCCAGAAAGGGGGCAAGACCCATGCTTGATCTGAACCATGTCAGTATGACCTTTAACCCCGGTACGGTGAACGAGAAAAAAGCGCTGACCGATATCAATCTGCATATGGAAAGCGGCGAGTTCGCTACCATTGTGGGTTCCAACGGTGCGGGCAAATCCACCTTGTTCAATGCCATTGCAGGCAGCTTTATTCCGGATACCGGCAGCATTCTGCTGGATGGGGTGGATATGACCTTCCAGCCGGATTTCCGCCGCTCCAAGGCGATTGGCCGCCTGTTCCAGGACCCGCTCAAAGGCACTGCCCCCAACATGACCATTGAGGAAAATCTGGCCCTGGCCTATCTGCGCGCTTCCACCCATACTTCGCCGTTTTCCCGCATTACCAAGGCGGACCGCGAACTGTTTACCGATCGGCTGGTCCAGCTGGGCTTGGGGCTGGAGAACAGGATGAAACAGCCGGTCGGCCTGCTTTCCGGCGGCCAGCGCCAGGCGCTGACCCTATTGATGGCCACCCTGGTTACCCCAAAATTGCTGTTGCTGGACGAGCACACTGCGGCCCTGGACCCCGCCACCGCAGATAAGGTGCTGGAGCTGACCAAGAAAATTGTGGCCGAAAACCACATCACCTGCCTGATGATTACCCACAACATGCACGCAGCCCTGGAATTGGGCAACCGCACGCTGATGATGGATTCCGGCCACATTGTGCTGGATATTAGCGGGGAAGAGCGCGCCAACACCACGGTGGACGGCCTGCTGGATCAGTTCGCCAAAAATGTGGGCCGCCGGTTGGATAATGACCGCATCCTGTTGAGCAGGCAGGAAGAGACGGCCCAGTAAAATAGTCAAAACCACCGGCTGAGCCGGTGGCTTGAGTAAGCCCTAGAAGGGCATAA
>OLYV01000879.1_pt1 | contig 11162 bp, 8 predicted proteins | sample 1644371 | NCBI WGS metagenome assembly OLYV01 (sample SAMEA103958124, study PRJEB25191) | human gut metagenome | biome: human-associated habitat [ENVO:00009003]; feature: intestine environment [ENVO:2100002]; material: feces | place: Germany | collected 2013/2015 | reverse complement strand
CTGCCGCACCTCGCTCGCCGTATCGGCACTTAGAATTATGCGGTATTGCCCAAGGCTTTTTAACGCAAAATCCGGCTGCGTTTGCAGAAATAGACGATACTTTCGACTTTTCAGATACACCCTAGCGCAGCGGCGGAACTTTCCCTCTTTCCGGAGCTGCATCAGGATAAATTCTAGTATAATACATAAATATTCAAAGTCAATGCATAAATATTGGATTCAGCATTTTGCGGCAAGATGGCTGCCCGCCCCACCAGAAATTGTGCATTTTTCAAGCCTGCATTTCACAGTTTTTCCTGATATATTGACGCCGTAAGTTAAACGTGGTAAACTTTACGCGTTCATGAGCGAAATTCATGCCTTTCAGTCGAAATAAACCGGCTTGCATTACCTTGCCGTACAAAAAAGAGGAATCAATATGCTGACATTAGGTGACCTGCACATTGGGCAGGATGCAATCATCCGCGTGGTAGGCGGTGAGGGCGAGCTGCGCCACCACCTGCTGGATATGGGGCTGACCCCCGGCACCGAGGTAACGCTGCGCAAAACGGCCCCCATGGGGGACCCCATTGAAGTGGAGCTGCGTGGTTATGAGCTGACCCTGCGCCTGGCCGATGCGCAGAAAATTGAAATTGACAGCGTGCACGCAACGGACCGCGCCGCCCCCAGCGAAGAGCGCCACAAGGTGGTAGCCCACCCCGGCGTTGGCGAGCTGGACAAAGCCGCCAGCTACCACGAGCGCAAAGCCGGCGCCCCCATTGCCGCCGGTGCACCGCTGACCTTTGCCCTGGCCGGCAATCAGAACTGCGGCAAAACCACGCTGTTCAACCAGCTGACCGGCTCCAACCAGCATGTGGGCAACTTTCCCGGCGTTACGGTGGACCGCAAGGACGGCGTGATCCGCAACCACAAGGAAGCCACCGTAACGGACCTGCCGGGCATTTATTCCCTGTCCCCTTACTCCAACGAGGAGATTGTCACGCGGGATTTTATCCTGAGCGAGCACCCGTCCGGCATTATCAACATTGTGGATGCTTCCAACATCGAGCGCAACCTGTACCTGACCATGCAGCTGATGGAGCTGGATACCCCCATGGTGCTGGCGCTGAACATGATGGACGAAGTGCGCGCCAACGGCGGCACCATCATGGTAAACCAGCTGGAAGAAATGCTGGGCATTCCGGTTGTTCCCATTTCTGCCGCCAAAAATGAGGGCATTGACGAGCTGATCGAACATGCCATCCATGTGGCGCGCCACCGGGAGCTGCCGGGCCGCATCGACTTCTGCACGGCAGGCAGTGACCCAGCAGACCCCAGGGGCGCGGTGCATCGCTGCATCCATTCTGTCGGACATTTGATTGAGGACCATGCCGCTGCCGCCGGGCTGCCGCTGCGCTTTGCCGCCACCAAGCTGGTGGAGGGAGACACCCTGATTGAAAAAGCCCTGCAGCTGAACCCCAACGAAACAGATATACTGGGCCACGCCATTGCTGAAATGGAAACCGTGACCGGGCTGGACCGCGAAGCCGCCCTTGCGGACATGCGCTTTACCTTTATTGAAAAGCTATGCTCCGCCACGGTGGTGAAGCCGGGCGAAAGCCTGGAGCATAAGCGCAGCGTTGCCATTGATAAGATCCTGACCGGCAAATACACTGCCTTGCCCTGTTTTGCGGGCATTATGGCGCTTGTTTTCTGGCTGACCTTTGGCGTAGTGGGCTCCACCCTTTCGGACTGGATGACCCTTGGCATCGACTGGTTTACCGGCGTTGTGGACCGCGCCCTGACGGCGTATCAGATCAACCCGGTGGTGCACAGCCTTGTGATCGACGGCATTTTTGCCGGTGTGGGCAGCGTGCTGAGCTTTTTGCCCACGATCGTTATCCTGTTCTTCTTTTTGTCCATCCTGGAAGATACCGGTTATATGGCCCGCGTGGCCTTTGTTATGGACAAACTGCTGCGCCGCATTGGGCTTTCGGGCCGCAGCTTTGTGCCCATGCTGGTGGGCTTCGGCTGCTCGGTTCCCGCCATTATGGCAACCCGCACCCTTTCCAGTGAGCGTGACCGCCGCATGACGATTTTGCTGACCCCGTTCATGAGCTGTTCCGCCAAGCTGCCCATTTATGCGCTGTTCACCGCCGCGTTTTTCCCGCGGGTATGGCGTGCACCGGTCATGATTTTCCTCTATCTTTTCGGCATTTTGTGTGGTATACTGTATTCGCTGATCCTCAAGCAGACCTGTTTCCGCGGTGAACCGGTACCCTTTGTGATGGAGCTGCCCAACTACCGCCTGCCTTCGCCCAAAAGCGTCGGCCAGCTGATTTGGGAAAAGGCCCGTGATTTTATTCAGCGTGCCTTTACAATTATCTTTGTTGCAACCGTCGTGATCTGGTTCCTGCAGACGTTCGACACCCGCCTGAATGTTGCTGCCACCCCGGATTCCAGCCTTCTGGCTTTGGTTGGCAGCCTGATCACCCCCATCTTCAAGCCCCTTGGCTTTGGTGACTGGCGCATTTCCACTGCGTTGATCACCGGCTTTACCGCCAAGGAAAGCGTTGTTTCCACCCTGACCGTCCTGCTGGGCGGCGATACCGGCGCGCTGAACACGCTGTTCACCCCGTTTACTGCGCTGGTTTTCCTGATCTTTACGCTGTTGTATACCCCCTGTGTTGCAGCCATTGCCGCTGTCAAGCGGGAACTGGGCGGTGGCCGGGCTGCACTGGGTGTGGTACTGATGCAGTGCGGCATTGCCTGGGTTGTGGCGTTTGCCGTGCACTGTGTAGGGGTTTTGCTGGGGTTGGCATAAGGGCAGCGTATTCACCTGTCACTTTGTTTTCGCTTAACCCATAGGGAGGTTTTTTCCATGTCACTTCAAAGTATCCTTGTTCTGGTTATTATTTTTGTTCTGCTCGGCGTTGCCATCGGTTTTATTGCCAACAGCGAAAAGGGCTGGCACGGCGGCTGCACCGGCAACTGCGCCAGCTGCCAGGAACACTGCAATGACAAACAGAAAAAGAACCCGCCCAAGCAGCAGTGATGTCCAGACCGAAGGAGACCGCCGTATGACTGCTGTTCAACAATCCGCCGCTCCGCACCCTGCCGTGCGCCAGCGCATTGACTGGATTGATACCGCCAAAGGTCTGTGCATGATTCTGGTGATTGTGGGGCACACCCTGCCCTACGGCAACCTGATGCGCAATTTCATTTTTTCGTTCCACATGCCGGCCTTTTTCTTTCTGACCGGCTATACGGCCCGCCGCCCGGATACCTGGCAGGGTTTTGCCCGCCGGGTCAGGAAGGACTTTGTTGCACTGATCGTTCCCGTGCTGGGTGTGGTGCAGGTGTTCAACGTTTTGCTGAACTTTTTCCTTTCTGATGACAGAAGCCTGACCAACCTGTGGGATATTGCCCGCTACAATGCCATCACCCTGTTCTGGGCCAGCGGTAACCCTGCCGACGGCATTCCCAGCTGCGGCATGCCATGGTTTTTGTTTGCACTGTTCTGGGGCAAGCTAATCTGGGAGCTGCTGGGGCTTTTGTTCCCCAAAGGGGATTTTGCCGTCAGTTTCATTGTCATGCTGTTCGGGGCATACATCGGGCAGGTACAGTATCTTCCCCAATGTCTGGATGTTGCAATGGTCGTTGTCATGTACCTCACATTGGGGCAGCTGTTCCGCCAGCATCAGGCACTGTTGGACCGTTACCGGGTCCCGCTTTTCCTTGCCATGCTGATCCCCTGGACATGGTGCTGCCAGCAGGGCATTTATATTGAACTTGCTTCCCGCACATACTCCAACTACATTTTGTGCGCTTCCATCAGTGTATGCGGCATTTGGATCTTCTGCCATCTGTGCCGTGAACTGAACGCCAATAACGCTTTGCGGCCGGCGCTCAGCTTTTTGGGGCGGCACAGCCTGTGGCTGTTCTTTGTGCACCATATGGATGTGTTTACCAGTGCCATCTGGCAAAAAGACCGCCTTCTGTTCACGCTGCCCTGCCGCATCGGGTGGGACATCCTGCTTTCCCTGCTGCTGCTTGGCTGCTGGACATTGCTGCGCACCGGCTGGCGCAGGCTGACCGCAAAATAAACTCTTTGAACCGTTCTGCATCCCCTGTTCCGGGCCTGCAGGGCGGCTTTTGTTTTGGCAGCGCTTTCTGCACAGTGCAAACATTGTTTTTTACCGCGGATTATGGTACAATGAATTGTCTATAAGTATGTATCGGGGATTCCCCTGAAATATCTATTTTTGAAAGGGCTTTTTATGGCAGAGCAACGCAACCAGACCCCTGCCGGGGATAACACGCAATGGACCACCATCATTCGGCCGCGCACCGGCTGGTTTGATGTGGACCTGGAAGAGCTGTGGCGCTACCGTGACCTGATTGTCATGTTCGTCAAGCGCAACTTTACCGTCATGTACAAGCAGACCATCCTGGGGCCGCTGTGGATCATCCTGAACCCGCTTATCACCACGGTGCTGTTCAACGTGGTGTTCGGCGGCATTGCCGGGCTTTCTACGGACGGTACGCCGAGCTTTTTGTTCTACATGGCAGGCAATACGGTGTGGACCTTTTTTGCCTCCTGCATCAACGGCACGGCCAACACCTTTGTGGCCAACAGCCAGGTGTTCGGCAAGGTGTATTTCCCACGGCTTACCACCCCCATCAGCCAGGTATTGACCAGCCTGATCAACTTCTTTATCCAGTTTGTCATGTACATTCTGTTCTGGGTCTACTTTGCCGTGACCGGGTCCGGTGTACACCTGACGGCCTGGGCGTTTGCCGTACCGCTGGTGGTGCTGGAAGTCATGCTGCTGGGCCTGGGCGTGGGCATTATCGTTTCCGCCCTGACCACCAAGTACCGTGACCTTGCCATTGCTGTGAGCTTTGGCGTGCAGCTGTGGATGTACATTTCCCCTGTGGTCTATCCCCTTTCCAGCTTGGAGGAATCCCCCCGGCTGCAGATGCTGATGCGCTTGAACCCGATGACTGCACCGATCGAGGTGTTCCGCATGGGCACCCTTGGCACCGGCACCGTGGAAGTGGGCAGCCTGATCTACAGCCTGATTGTTACCGCAGCCGCCCTTGTGCTGGGCGTGGTGCTGTTCAGCCGCATTGAAAAAACCTTTATGGATACCGTGTAAGGAGGGGCGCAGATGGAAAACCAGACACATGCACAAAACCAGCGCGTACCCGTCATTCAGGTATCGGGCTTGAAAAAGCAATACAAACTGGGCCAGATCGGCGGCGGCACTTTGACGCATGATCTGCAAAGCTGGTGGGCCCGTGTGCGCGGCAAAGAGGACCCCAACACTGTGATCGGCACGGACGCCCGCCTGTTTGGCAAAACCTTTATGGCGCTGAACGGCGTGGACCTGACCGTGTACAAAGGCGAAGCGCTGGGCATTATCGGCCGCAACGGCGCAGGCAAATCCACCCTGCTCAAAATTTTATCCCGCATTACCGCCCCCACCGAGGGCGAGATCCGGCTGCGCGGGCGGGTGGCTTCCATGCTGGAAGTGGGCACCGGCTTTAACAACGAGATGACCGGCCGCGAGAACATCTACATGAACGGCGCTATTCTGGGCATGACCCGCGCCGAGGTCGATTCCAAGATCGACCAGATCATTGAATTTTCGGAGTGCGGAGATTTTATTGATACCCCCGTCAAGCGGTATTCCAGCGGCATGTTCGTCAAGCTGGCGTTTGCCGTTGCCGCCCACCTGGACAGCGAGATCATGGTAATGGACGAAGTGCTGGCCGTGGGCGATATGAAGTTCCAGCAGAAATGCCTGGGCAAAATGAGCGATGTTGCCGGGCAGGAGGGCCGCACCGTCCTGTACGTCAGCCACAACATGAGCACCATCCGCCAACTGTGCACCCGCTGCGTGGTGCTGGACCAGGGCCGCGTGATCTTTGACGGCGATGTAGAACAGGCCATTGCCGTGTATATGGAAACCACCGATGTGAACGTGGTCCACTATGACCTGCTGGATGTTTCCCGCATGAACGCCAGCGCAGGCAAGCGGATGCGGCTGGAAACGCTGGACTTTGTGGGCAAGGAATCCAGTGTGTTTGCGGACACCGAAAAAATTCGGGTGCGCATTACCTGGCGTGTTTCGGAGCCGTTTGCCGGGGTACACTTAAAGCTGAACCTGCATTTCCGGGATTCGACCCCCGTGGGCATTACCCACCCGGTCAACCTGGGCGCCGCCGTGCCCGGCAAGCTGTATACCACCGAGTTTGAGTTTGACCCCAGCCTGCTGGGCGAAGGCCAGTATTTCTTCTATGTGGATGTGTTTGACGGCGTGCTGGCCCAGGCTGTCTGCCTGGACAAGCCAGTGACCGAGTTTGCGTTTGAGGTAACCTCCGGCGATTTGACCATGCCGGAATGGGCACCAGGCTGGGGCCGCATCCACTTCCCGCCGGTCAAAGTGTTGGAGAATGGATACGATGGGTGATATTTTCATCTGCCACACGCTGTATCATGTGTTAATCGCGCTGGTGCGCGCGCTGCGCAGCCGCCCCGGCAAGTCCACCCTTGTGCTGAGCACCTGTGTGCCGGAAGCCGAAACCCTGCGCGCTAAATTGCTGGACGCCGCGCCGGATCTGTGGGACGCTGTTTTGATCGTGGACGAGGAAAAGCTGGACGCACAGAACAGCGAAAGCGACTTTTACCGCCTGCGCCACCCGTTCCGCAAGCCGTATTTTACGCTGCCCAAGGGGCATGTGTACATCAGCAATGACTGGAGCGCTTTAGGGCGCTACCTGCAGCGGGAGCGCCGGGTTTATACCCTGTGCGAAGATACCTTTGGCGGCACGTTGGACCCTGACCAGCACCTGCTGGACGAGCAGCGCGCCAACCCCCGCGGCCCCTACCGCTACTGGGGCGACAGCCCCTGCTGCCGCACGGTGGAAAGCGAAGACGCCGCGCGGTGCAGCATTTTTGGCGTAGACAAGCTGGTAACGGTATCCAAAGCGCAGCTGCTGGAAAGCCTGACGGAGGAAGAAAAAGCCATCATCCGCCGGGTGTTTTTGGCCGTTCCCCTGCCGGAGCATGTGCAGGGTGCCTGCCTGCTTTTGCCCCGCAGCTTTGTGCTGGACGGCCTGATGGATCAGCCCACCCAGGACGCCATGTTTGCGGCTGTTGCCAAGAAATACTGCACAGAACCGCTGTTTATCAAAACCCACCCGCGGGATACCACGGATTATTCCAAGCTGTTCCCTACTGCTGTTATCCTGCCCCGCACCATGCCAAGCGAGGTTCTCAATTTCTGCCTGCCCTTCAAATTCCAGCGCGCCGTCACCGTGCAAAGCTGGGTCCTGCGCGGCTTTACCGCCGCGGAAGAAAAGGTGTTTGTGGGGCTGGAAGAGGCAGAAAAGTTGGTGCAGGGGTAATGCCTCCCCTTGAAAATACCTGTTCAGGTGATTCCATGGAGCTGAAACAACGTAAAAATCTGCGGCTGCAAAGTTTCGATTATTCTTCCGCGAAGTATTACTTTGTGACCATCTGCACCAAAAATCGCGCCCGTCTGTTTGGGCAGATTGTAGGGAACGGTCTTGACCGTTCCGCCGCCATGGAATTATCCTCACTTGGAAAGACTGCCGAGAAAATGCTGTTGGAAGTTCCTGTGCATTTCACTTCCACTGCGCTGGATGCTTATGTCATTATGCCAAACCACATCCACTGCATTTTAGCAATCGGCTGTAACGAGCTTTCGGAACGGTCGAGACCGTTCCCTACACTGCCAACCATAATTGGGCAATATAAGTCCGGGGTGTCTCGCGCAGCAGGGTTCCCCGTATGGCAAAAATCCTACCACGACCATATTATTCGCAACCACTTTGACTATGAGGAAATCTGGCTTTATATTCAACAAAATCCCCAGAAATGGTTGAATGACCTGTTTTACACTGAATTTTGATATAAAGAAGGTTACTATATGAAACTTATCGGCGTTATTCCCGCCCGTTATGCCAGCACGCGGATGCCGGGCAAGCCGCTGGCGGATATTTTGGGCAAGCCCATGATCTGGTGGGTGTACCAGGAAGCCAAAAAGTGCAAAAAGCTCGATGATGTGTTCATCGCCACCGACGATGAGCGCATTGCCGAAGCCTGCCGCACCTACGGCATGGAATACTGCATGACCAGCCCCGACCATGACACCCCCACCGGGCGCATCTGGGAGGTTTCCACCAAGGTAGAAGCCGACCTGTATCTGCAGATCATGGGTGACGAGCCGCTGATCAACGTAAAGGCGTTTGATTTGATTCTGCCGGATACCCTGCCGGAGGACCCGTATTATGTCGCCGTGCTGACCAACCGGATGGAGCACCCCGCGGATGTGATCGATTTTTCCAACCAGAAGGTCGTGACCAACGCCGCACGGGAAATTTTGATGATCTCCCGCAGCCCCATTCCCTACCCCAAAGGCACGCTGGATTTTGAATACGAGAAGGTGACCGGCATCCAGCTGTACTCCCGCCGGGCGCTGGCGTTCTACCATGAAACACCGAAGTCCATTCTGGAAAAAGCCGAAGAGAACGATATGATGCGCTTTGTGGAAAACGGCCACAAGGTACATGCCATCGTCAGCCCGTACAAGACTGTGAGCGTTGACACCCCCAAGGACCTTGCCCTTGTGAGCGAAATCCTGAAAGGAAAAGAATAAATGCCCGATATTAAACTGTTGGACTGCACCCTGCGTGACGGCGGCTATGTGAACAGCTGGAACTGGGGCTTTGCTGCAGCCAAAGATATTATCGCCTCGCTGACCCGTGCCGGGACTGACATTGTGGAAGTGGGCTTTCTGCGCAATGTGGATGGCTACAACCCCGATGTGACCGTCTGCAACACCATTGAAGAGCTGAACAGACTGCTGCCTGCCCACACCGGCAGCACCATGTACAGCGGCATGGCCATGCGCTCCAATTATGATATTGCCAAGCTGTCCCCTTATGAGGGGCACGGCATTGAGATGCTGCGCATTACCGCCCACGATTACGATATCCGCGAAGGCATGGATTTTGCCCGCGAAGTCAAGGCCCGCGGGTACAAGCTGTCCATCAACCCCATCAACATTATGGGCTATGCCGACAAAGACTTGCTGTGGATTTTAGACCAGGTAAACGAGATTCACCCGTACCAGTTCTCCATTGTGGATACCTTCGGCAGCATGCGGCGGCGTGACTTAGAGCGCATCGTCAGCCTGGTGGACCACAACCTGGCCCCGGATATCCGCGTGGGGCTGCACCTGCATGAGAACATGGCGCTCTCTTTCTGCCTGGCGCAGGAATTTCTGGACAAGCACCTGGGCCGCGATACCACTGTGGACGGCAGCCTGATGGGCATGGGGCGCATTCCCGGCAACCTGCCCATTGAGCTGATTGCCGACTATATGAACGAGACCCTTGGCTGCCATTATGACATTGACGAGATGATGGACGCCATCCAGGACCATATTGCCCCGCTGAAAGGCGAGACAGCCTGGGGTTACACCCCGGCTTACTTCCTGAGCGCACGGTACAACCTGCACCGCGATTACGCCGAGCATTATCTGGACAAAGGCGATTTGACCAACCGGGACATCAACCACATTCTGGCCGGTTTTGACCGCAGCAAGGCCACCGCATACGATAAAGACTATGCCGACCGCCTGTACCGCGAATACCAGAACCGCGCCATTGACGACACCGCCGCGCTGGATACCCTGCGCACCGCGTTTGGCGGCAAGACCGTGCTGGTGCTGGCCCCCGGTGCCAGCCTGGCGGAGGAAGCTGGGCGCAGCGCTGTGGCCGCTGCCAAGGCGGACTGCATTGTTTCAGCCAACTTCTGCCCGGAATTCTGCCAGCCGGATTACGCATTTTTTACCAACAGCAAGCGGTTTGAAAAGCTGGACCTTGCTGCCCTGTCCTGCCCTGTTGTGCTCACCTCCAACCTGCGGCCGCTGCCGCAGGGGGCGCTGGCGGTCAATGAAGCGGCCGTGCAACGCAGCGGCGCGGGAATGATCTCGGTGGAGTGCCGCGTCGACGACCAGCAGGTGGCCACCTACTACGGCGACGGCGTGATCGTCTCCACGCCGACGGGGTCGACGGCCTACTCGCTCAGCGCCGGAGGGCCGGTCGTGGCGCCGGGATGCCGCTGTCTGGTGATCTCGCCGCTGGCCCCGCACAACCTCACGATGCGTCCCGTCGTCGTCCCCGACACGAGCGACGTCGCGCTCCGTGTGCGCACGCGCCGTTCGGCCGTGACGCTCTCGCTCGACAACACCGCCTACGACGTGGCCGACGACACCGAAATCCGCGTCTCGCTCTCCGAAAAACGGATCTTTCTGGGGCAGGCGCACAATATATCGTTTTACGACACGTTAAGAGACAAGATGATGTGGGGAGTCGACATTCGGGACTGACACCGCTCAAAGCAAAATTTATTACAGCTCGATGTACCGGCAATATCCGACACGTTTTCCGTTCCCGACCGCCGTTGTCCGCGGACTCCGGACCATTTACAGATCCCGCTCTCCCCGAATCCCCCGCGGGAGGGGACTTCGAGTCTCTTTATCGAACGGAACCGCAACTCGTAACCGCCGGCATGTTCATGTAATCATGCAAAATAAAAAACAGGATTGCTTTATTTCGGATTAAATTCCCTATATTTGTGGCTTATATGAGCGAATCGAAACTCACACCCCGACACGTCGCGATCATCATGGACGGGAACGGCCGCTGGGCGACCAAACGGGGGCTGCCGCGTTCGATGGGACATAAAAAAGGTGCCGAGACGGTGAAAGAAATTACCCGCGCCGCCGGAGAACTGGGGGTCAAATATCTGACGCTTTATGCCTTTTCGACCGAAAACTGGCAGCGCAGTCCCGATGAGGTGGAAACACTGATGGGGCTGTTGCGCCAATATTTGAAAAGCGATTTGCAGGAACTGCAGAAGAACAATGTCCGCATCCGTTTTATCGGCGAGCGTGACATGCTGGCTCCGGATATTACGGCGGCAATGGCCAAGCTGGAGGCTGATACGGCGGGCAATGACGGTTTGACGCTTTGCGTGGCTTTAAGCTACGGGTCGCGGCAGGAAATTGTCAGCGCAGTCAAAAAAGCGGCGGCATTGGTTAAAAAAGGCGATTTGCAGGCGGAGGATATTGACGCCAAAATGT
>OLYV01000872.1_pt1 | contig 11223 bp, 8 predicted proteins | sample 1644371 | NCBI WGS metagenome assembly OLYV01 (sample SAMEA103958124, study PRJEB25191) | human gut metagenome | biome: human-associated habitat [ENVO:00009003]; feature: intestine environment [ENVO:2100002]; material: feces | place: Germany | collected 2013/2015 | reverse complement strand
ATAATGCCGCTTTGTATCAGATTTCATAGTGTATTTTTTCATCAGGGCATCAAAAAACTTACAAAAGTCATCTGTCATACAAAATAATTCTGTAACTTTATCTTCGGTGATTATAGCGATTATTGTTTGTATTTCTTTGTAATTGAGCACTATAAAGTTACAACAATTTTCGCTAATCGCTAAATCTACAGACTATTATAATTCATCGAACTCGCGTTAAAATATCATTCAAGCCTAATCTGCCGTTCTGTGTTCACCTTATGTTCACTGAGAAAAGAAAAGTACCGACTATATGTCGGAAAACTCACTTGGATTGATTCTCTTTCTCCCTTTTCTCTTTTACTTTTTCCATTCCCGGCATCTTTTTAGCCAATACACTTTCTCCGGAAGGAAAGTAAAGCGGAAAGACCTGAGATAAGAAACTTACAATATCACTACGCTTCTTACCCATATTGAAAAAGGCAGAACAAACAAAATACATAAGATCTTGCTGACTACATGTATCTGTTGGCTGAATGGTTATTGGGGGAGTGATTATCAAACTGTGTTCTGCAAATGCGCAAGCACTGGCAAGAATAGCTTTCTGTTCTTCTTCGGTAAACATCTTTATTTTCCCTGCAAACCATTCAAGTTCTCTTTGCTGAAGTGCTTGTTGCTTTTCATTTTGATGTTCCAATAGAATTGCTACATTTTCTTGTTGCTTTTCGGTCAAGGCATTTTCCAATGCTTGATTCTTTCGTTTAAGGACATTGAATTTCAGTAATGCGGCAATGTACATACAGAAATAACCTACTGCAATATCAAATATCAGAACAAGCAGATAATTGCTGTTTGAATTTTGGGCATGTCCAGCCATATACTCACTGATAGGAATAACGGCAAATAGCATGATGATGGCTATTGCATAAAGCACTCAGTATCGCGTTTTATGGTTTATCTGCGGTAAGGAGGCAAACAAAAAGGCGATAATCAAGACGGCAATTATTGCACAAAGTGGTATGAAAGATGTTCCCATAGGCTTATAGCTCGGTTTGAGGATTAATTACAATGCGCCAATAACCAGCTTTATCAGAACCTTCATGAACCAAAATGCCCATACCTCTAAGGTTCTTGATGTTTTTCTCTATAGCACGTTTCGTTACACCAACCTTGTTAGCCATATTGTCAGCTGTGATTGATGGATCAGAAATAACGAGGTCAATTATCTTTTGTGCAGTTTTACTGACTTTCTTAGGTGTTTCCGATGTGTTTCCGAACTTATCTGCATTTACACCGAACTTTTTCACCGAACTTTTGCTGTTTACACCGAACATTTTTGCATTTACACCGAACTTTTCGACCGAACTTTCTTCGCTTACAGGGTACTTTTCGAGGGTACTATTTACCCTGTTAGCCACCTCCTCAACAGGTATTCTGCCGTTCTCGCTCCAGTTCAGATTATAGAATGTGGTATAGAAAGAAGTCGCTTCTGTTTGATATTGTGGTTCTTTCCCTTGCAGGAAGTTAGGTAGCTTCTCTGTAAGTTCACGCATTTTGCGTAAGCCGGAGCCACGTTTCTCCATATAGTCCAACTGTGTGAACACATCTGCAATGACAGGATTGCGGCGCATGGATGGTACTTTGTATATGTCACGGTCTTGAATCTGTGTACCGTCAAGCATGGCACCGGGTGATACCAGTTCTACACGGTCATCGTAAATGTCAATATGCACTTCACCGCCCATTACCGTATAATCTCTATGGATAAGATGATTTACCAACCCTTCAAAGATGGCACGGTCGGAATAGTCGGAGAGATTCAGACGATAGTTCGGCATCTTCACCCATCCGCTCATGGTGTAGTTCTTGATGAAGTCCATGCCGTATTTCAATAGCAATACTAGGTTAGCCCGGTGTTCTACGGAACTGATGGCATCATCTTTATAGAGTCCAGTCCAACGGGTACAGAAAATACGTGATTGGAATACGGTACAATTATCCACAAACAGCAATCCGGCATTGGTCAGTTTACCGTCTGGCGTGACCAGTCCGAATGATTCCAAATATTTGTCATTCCATTCCTGATGGGTTTGCTCACGGAAGGTATTGGCAAGGATGATGAAAGAATGTTTGCTGGCATCCACTTGGGTAGGCAATGAATCCCATGTCATGTGTGTGCCTTTCAACACTAATGAAAGGAGTTGTTGCGAATTGCACTCCACGCTTTCATTGCCAACTCGTACATATGCGGTACGTGTTCCATCTTGATAGTAATAATAAGGTGTAAGTGTTCCAGCTTTTACTTTCACTTCAAGTAAAGTATGTCCTTCGTACTCTATCGGAATAAGTTGAACTTCCGGCACAGGGTCAAGTCGTGCCTTTATCATTTCACTGATAAAATCAGCATCGGCTTGTGGATTCTCCAAACCAACAACTTCTCCGTCATCGTTCACTCCATAGAACAAACTGCCGCCATCCGTATTGGCAAAAGCCGATACCGATTTAAGCCATGACTTCACTTTCTTACGTTCCAACATTTCTTTGAAATCGTAAGCTGAGCATTCCGCTATCAATGTATTGTTATGTATCTGCATTATTCGTATAATATTTTATCACAAAGGTAGTGATAATATGATAATTTCAAGTGTTTTAACTTACAAAGAAAGTCTCAAGTCTGCTAAGAGAACAGCCGTTTCCGTTTCATCTTTCGGTGCATCTTTGGGCTTCCATGCCACAACAAACCGTACAGATGCAGATTGCACCTTATAACCTCTTTGTTCCCATTCAGATAACGTACCCTGCATTCTTGATGATAATTTTGCTATAGGTTTATCGGTCGATGAACTATACAAGAAGAAATCATTGTAAATTAAAGAATCTCCTCCTCTTAGTGCTAAAACCTCTTGTTTCCGTTCTTTGAAGAATCCTAAATAGACATCTTTGTGAGAGAGTTGTAGTATAATTTCTTCAGGCATATTATATTGTCGCTGATCTATAAGATATCGGTCTGCACTCAAATGATTGAAACAATCACCGTTTGTATGTATGAACAGCCTGTTTTTCGCACGGGTTATTCCTACGTAATATCGACGCATCAGATGGGCATCCTTTACATAATTGTCGGATATGAGCATATACACATCGTCAAACTCTCTGCCTTTGGCCTTGTGAATAGTTGATACCACAACGTCGGCTCCTGATACGTCGCAGAAGTCTTCCACCGACGATTCAAATAAAAATTCTTTGAAGTCACTGAAATATTTAGTCTTGTTAGTTTGTTCAAACTGTTCCACACAACGTTTCACATACATCAAGCTTAGACTCCTGTCATAAGTAGAGAAGGTGTTATGCTTGGCTTCTTCCCACAACTCTTCTGTGATTAACGGTGTTTTTATCCGCTTGTTTATATACCTCAGGAAATATCTCATTTCGGCCATATTCCAAAAACGTAGGCCGTCCATTGATTGTATCAGTTTGCTGTTTATGCCATGTTTCTGCAAAAGAGCCATCAGGATAACGGCCTCTTCATTTGTTTGGGTCAGTACACAAGAAGTTCCTTTATCCCTATGTTGAAGCAAGTTTTCGACGAGCGGCTGATACATATATTCCGATTGATGGCGTATCACTTCAACCCAACCCTTTTCTTTCCTCATGGAGATAATTGGTGTACTTTTTATCCTTTTATGTATGTTTTTCAAGAATCCGTTGGCAAAATCCACCGGCTGGCGCGCACTGCGGTAATTTTCGGTCATTTCGACAAACGTGCTTCCGCTTTCTTGTGCCAGTCGGTACATATAACCGGAATCGGAACCGCGGAATTCATAGATGTTCTGGTCATCGTCTCCCACTGCTATCACACGCATTTCCTCATTATTAGTCATTAAGGCCTTTACAAGCGTATACTCTTCAGCTCCCATATCCTGAGCCTCATCTATGACTAACACCGTCTTGCCAATCTTATTGGGTTCCACTTCTCCTTGACATATCATCTCGGCTGCATTTGAAACGACATTTCTTGATTCTTCAAGATTTCCTATCCGTCCCAATAGGTCGAAACAATAGGAGTGGAATGTTTTTATTTCGACAAAGTGGGCGGCGTTGCCTATCAACTCCATGAGCCTTTGTTTGAATTCCGTAGCGGCTGCCCTTGAAAAGGTCAGCATCAGGAGCTGTTCGTGTTTCACATCTTCAAGTAGCAAAAGTGAGGCCAGTTTGTGGACCAATACGCGTGTCTTTCCACTACCTGGGCCGGCTGCGACTACAATGCAACGTGAACCCTTATCGGAAATAATATCCATTTGCCGTTTGGATAATTGTCCGAACAATTGTTTGTACTTCTGTGGTGTCAAGTTACGTTGTATCTCGTTTGCTCTGTCTCCTTTGAAATATTTTATGACAAACTTTCTGTAGTCCATTTGGAAATAGTCCTGAACATATTGCAAGGCCGCATGATAATCTCTTACCATTAGATTAGCATATTCGCCTACAATATGCACTTGCTGGATTTTCAACTTGTAGAATTCGTTGAGCATCCGATAGTCGTCTTGCTTGTATCTCGACTTGTTGTCCTTTATTCTTTGGATGTTCATGGCATTATAAAGTACCAAAAATCCGCCTTCAAGTTTTAGTGAACCGATTTTCGACAAATATAGAAGTGCTTCTTCCACATCTTCTAATTGAATGTCATCAAGTCCGCCAAAAAGGGATTGGGAATTTGATTTTATTCGGTTCAGAAGCTCTACTACGGAGAACTGGATGGCTTTGTCGAGTGCATTCTTTTTTTCTGCATCAAAAGCTAGTTTGTATAGCCATTCCACGGCAAAGCGACTTATTTCCAATCGTTTCTCAAATCGCCTGATGGTGGATTCTAGGTCTGCCTGACGACTTATCTCCATGTTACGAGCTGCATCTTCTTTTTTATGCGTATATCCCTTGACGGTGAGGAAATAGAGTAGTGTCCGGATATCTTTTTCTTTGGATGTATTGATGCCATCGTTCACTGCATTTTCATTCAGTTGCTTGCATGATATTCGTAAAGTTCCGTCGGGAATATGATTAAGGATGTATTGTTCAAGTTTTGCAAAGCGTTCGAGGAGAACTTGTGACTTTCGTTCCGAATCACCTGCATCCTGCAAATAGGCAGATATATCTTTGCTGTCTGCCAATATACCTTCCTGTCGCATGCGCTCCACTACAGATATAACATCTCTTTTGCTTAGTCCCAAAATGTCTGCCAGATAATCGATTCGTGATTCTGCTTCCGAATCCTGAGCCTTGGCGATATGTTTTTGAGAAATCAATGACTTGATGATACGGACTGCTTTTTCTATTTCATCGCTGCCAAAAAGTAGTGATGCTGCTATGCGTTCTCTTGCTTCGTCCATATTCTTTACCGTTATTCCCGTGGCATATACATGAGGTACATTGTTTCCTCTTACCAAGTATCCGCTTTGTTCCAAAGCTGCTAATGCTGTCCGTACACGGGTCTCAATGTCAGATACCGAATCATCCCATCCTGCTTGCCGGGCAATTTCCAACGCAGAACAGTTGACTTTCATACGGTGTTTGGTAAGGTCTTTGACGGCTTTCCATACCTGTTGTATTTCACTAATGCTAAGTTTCGTTTGGTTTAACAATATAAAATGCTTGTCCAAATCATTGTCACTGTAAAGCACATAACAACGTGCGCTAAGACCAGGATCACGACCTGCCCTGCCAGCTTCCTGTACATAATTCTCCAGCGAATCGGAAATATCATAATGCACTACAAGACCGACATCTTTCTTATCGACTCCCATACCAAATGCAGACGTGGCCACGATGATGTGTGCCTGATCGTTCATAAAAGCATCTTGGTTGGCAATTTTTTCATCGGCTTCCATTTTCCCATTGAAAGGGAGTGCCTTGTAACCGTCACGAGTCAGTTTTGCAGCCAGTTCCTTTGTTCGTTTGGTGCGTGACACGTAAACAATTGTCGGACAATCAGCTTCTGCTACAAGTTCTCTCAGTTTTAAATATTTGTCATTGTCATTCTCTACATGTATGACGGAATAGTGTAGATTTGTTCTTGAGGCTGTTGATGCGAATAATTCCAAGTTCAAATCCAAAGTCTGCTTGAAATAGTCACAGATGTCTTGGATTACTTTCTGTTTTGCCGTGGCCGTGAAACAGGATACAGGTATCGAGGTTTTGCATTTTTTCTTTTGCTGGTATTTTTGGATGAATTTGCCAATGTAGAGATAGTCAACTCTGAAATCCTGCCCCCATGAAGAAAAGCAGTGCGCTTCGTCTATCACAAACCTTACAACGTGGCGCGCCATCAATATTTTCTCGATTGTTTTTGAACGGAGCATTTCGGGAGAGATATACAACAACGAGGCTTCTCCGTCTTGTACTCTTTGTATGGACAGCGATCTTGTGATGGGGTCTAACATCCCATTTATGGTTACGGCATCCGTGATGCCTCTGTCGGCAAGGTTGTCTACCTGGTCTTTCATCAAGGACTGCAAGGGGGAGATGACAACCGTAAGCCCGTGCACGGAGTGGCCCGCCATGAGTGCAGGCAGTTGGAAGGTAAGTGATTTACCACCGCCGGTAGGAAATATTGCCAGCAGCGATTTCCCTTTTACCGCAGCTTGGGCAGCACGTTCTTGCAGTGGCTCGCTTTCGTATGTCCGGAAGCGCTCATATCCGAAAAATGTTTTTAGGTTATGGAGCACATCCAATTGCGTATGGCAGTAGTCGCAGCTTTCTTTGCAAGTAGTGTGTCGCAGGAGTTTTATGATAAATTCCACTTCCGGATAATTATAAAGTATCCATCCGGGAGTGATGGAGCGGTAATCGGTGGTGTCAATCAGAGCCAATGCGTATGCCAATCCGCATGGATATTGGTTGATGAGCATGTCAAGATCGGCATGTTGGCAAATCTTTCCGGCATAAAGTTCTTTAATAAGTTCAGGTATTCCTTTATGGATATACTCCGCACTTACCATACTGAGAAATCCTTCAAATTCCTTCTTGTCCTTCAGCAGCGATGCAAATAGTATACGCTTTTCTTTCGGTAGTGAATGCCAGCATGCTATTTCATCCAACAATAAGTCTTTTGCTTTCTTGCAATCGTTCACCGGATTGTTCATTTGTTCGCTCATCAGTTTGTCATCTTTCACAAGCCTGTGGTAAGGGTGTTCAGGGAACAGTAAAGGCGAAACATAAAGTGTATCAACTAAAATCCAGCGGCATATTTTGTCCGTAAACAGGTATTTAGCATCATGGTGAACGATATTGTGTCCGCAGATGTAGTCTACATCGTTTAAGAAAATGAATAGTTCTTCTTTTGAGGTTTTATGAAATGTCGTGTTATCATGCTTGAGGGCTCCTATATCATGGATTCTATGGTCTTTCAAGCCTATTTCAACATCTACTATGGCATAATTGTGGGCACTACATGGTACAGAGGTGGTTTTATTGCCGATGATATTGTTTCTATCCTCGGTTTTCTTGATTCCTATGAGTTTGCTCCATATTGACATATCTCAATATAATAAATAGTTTTACAACTTGAATTTGTTATGTATCTGCATCGTTTTCTTATTGTTGTTTGGGTATAACATCCCAATATCATACACAAAGGTAAGGATAAAACCGAAGAATCTGTTAAAAACATCGCTTTCTTTTGATTTTTATGCGTTTACATCTCGTTATTTATGAATAAAAATCGTACTTTTATGAACAAGAGCGTGTGTTGCTTATGAATGCTTATTTTCGGGTTTGTGTTATATTTGCAACATGTGTACGCAAGTCGCTGATAGATATATCACGTTGATTTTGAGGAAGTCAAATGATTCCGATAAGGAAACAGATAACAAACAATAAGCAAAAGCGTGCAGCTCAATGAGTTGCACGCTTTTTGCGTTTATAGGGTTCATGGTTGCTATGCGTTTTCTATGGGCTTTTTTATCTCTTATTTGCGACATGTTTGCGACACGTCTTATTTGGTGATAAGGTACAACTTAAATTGATATAAACCATTTAAAACGAGAAGAATATGCCAAGAGGAAATTATACTATTCAAAGAAGTTGCGAGGAGTGCGGTAAAATCTTTACTCCTCCCACATTGATGTCAAAGTATTGTTGTCCAACTTGTTCCAAAAGGGCGTACAAGAAAAGGCAAATCGCAAAGGAGAAAGAGGCGATACGTCAAGCATTAGTCAGGCGAATACCATCCAACAAGGGGTATCTGACAGTTAAAGAGTCTGTGCTGATTTACGGCATTAGTAAAGATGTACTTTATCGTATGATACGGCAGGGCTTGATACCATCATACAATTTTGGTCAGCGTCTGACACGCCTTAGTCGGCAGTATATGGATGAACACTTCAAAACAAAGGCTGGCAGTAGAAAGAGAAAAAAGGAAGCATTGTCCTTTGAACCCAAAGACTGTTACACTATCGGAGAGATTGCCAAAAAGTTCCATATCAATGACAGCAGTGTCTTTAAGCACATACGCCGTCATTCTATTCCTACATGGAAAAGCCACTCAACTTTGACCCTTTTGGCCACGCAGAATTATCCCTTTTGGCTAAAATATGATTGACCCCTTTGGCTAAAATAGTGTTGCCCACTTGCTTCACCTATAATTATAGTTTTTTTGTGTAGATTTGAGTACCCTTGTCCTGGTGTAACGGGGGAGAAAATAAAATCTATACAAATGAATAAACGAATCAAAAACATTTTAAGATGTTATGCGGCTGGCATAGGAATCAAGGAAACGGCATCTACGTTTCATATTTCCCGTAATACAGTCCGCAAATATGTCCGCTTATTCCTTTCAAGCGGCAAGAGTATTGAACAGCTTCTTTCCCTGCCCAATGGACAGTTGGATGAACTGTTCGGCTGCACGGATACCCGGCATCGGGAGCCTTCATCCAAAAGGATTGAATTGGAGGCCTTGCTTCCCGGATATGTATCTCGTCTGTCACGCAAAGGTATGAGTGTCCGAAAACTGTTCAAGGAGTACCATACCGAATATCCGGACGGCTATCAGTTGTCTTCCTTCAAACGGATTGTCAGCGAATACAGGTTTCACATTAAGGTTGTCGGTCATGTAGAGCACTATGCCGCAGAGCAGATGTATATTGACTTTGCCGGTGACAGACTTGAAGTTGTTGATGAAATGACGGGCGAGACGAAGAAAGCCGAGGTATTTGTTGCCATCCTTCCGTTCAGCCATTATACCTACTGCGAAGCCGTATGGTCGCAACGCAAGGAAGACCTGATAAAGGCATGCGAGAATGCCATTCAATATTTTGAAGGTGTTCCTGCGGCTATCGTCCCCGACAATCTGAAGGCTGCCGTCACACGAAGCGACCGCAACGAACCTGTCATCAATGATGATTTCGCCGCTTTTGCCGAATATTACGGCTGTGTGGTCTATCCTGCTCGTGTGCGTCACCCCAAGGACAAGGCTTTGGTAGAAAATGCCGTAAAGCTCCTCTACCGTTCCATTTACCTTGATATAGAGGGAATGACATTTTCCAGTTTGGAGGAACTCAATACCGCCATCCATATTTCCTTGCTTGATTTCAATGAAAAGGTGATGGCCGGACGGGAGATGTCACGCAAGGAAATATTCCTTCATGGAGAGAAGGATTATCTTCGTCCGCTTTCCCGTGAAACGCTACGTAATGAAAGAAAGGAAACTGATGACCGTGGGAAAGAACTCTTACGTTTCCTTGTTCAAGCACCATTACAGTGTTCCGAAAGAGTATGTAGGCAGGCGCATGACGATTCTCTATGATGCCGACACGGTGGAAATCTATTGTGGAATGAACCTTGTCGCCACCCACGACCGCTGTGACATTCCTTACACTTATTCTTGGAAAAAGGAGCACAACCTGCCTGGTCATTATGGTCCCTATGACAAGGACTTGGAGGAACTCTTTCAACGTGCCTCGGAAATAGACAACATCGTATTGAACTATCTTCAGGAAGTGGAGCGTGTCATGCAATATCCACCCAAAGCGTTCAGGTCATGCCGTGGCATCATGACACTGGAGAAGAAATACGGCCGTGACCGTCTAGTTGCGGCTTGCGCATGTGCGGATCAGAAATTGCAATACGGATACCAAGCCTTGCGCGAGGTGCTTGAACTGGGAGAAGATGTGGATTTCCTTCCTGATGAGGACGGAAAAGTACAGTCCAACGTGACTTCCCAGATTCCATTGACCCACAAAAATATACGTGGACGTGAATATTACAAAAAAGACAAACAATAAAACTATTATTTATGGAAGTAAACAATAAAACAGCTCCCGTTACGGGACAACAAGACCAGAATACCATATCACTGGATTTAATGAACCGTATGAAATTGCATGGTATGGCAGAGGCTTTCAGGGAAAGTCTTGCCGGCACCACTCCGCAATCCATGACTGCGGACACGTTCCTTTCCATGCTCCTTGCACGCGAATGGGACTATCGCTCCCAGGCTGCCATTGCACGGCTCACCAAAAATGCGGCATTCCGCTACAAGGCTTATATTGAGCAGATTGACTATGCCACGAACCGGGGACTGGACCGCAATCAGATGGAACGTCTCGCCACCCTTGATTTTGTGCATAAGGCACAGAACCTTTTCATTACTGGTTCTTCCGGAACGGGAAAAAGCTATTTGGCCTGTGCCCTTGGACACGAAGCATGCAAAAGGTGATTCCGTACCTTCTATGCCAATGCTCCGAAACTGCTCGGTGCGCTGAAAGTCGCCAAAGTAAAAGGTACACTTGAAGCGGAACTCAAGAAGATTGAGCGTTGCCAGCTACTCATTCTTGACGACTTGTTTATTGTACCACTTGACGCCAAAGAGCGTCCCATACTGCTTGAAATTATTGAGGATAGGCATGAACGGAAATCTGTCATCATCACATCGCAGTATCCATCTTCCAACTGGTATGACATGGTAGGTGATCCAACAATAGCCGATGCAATCCTTGACCGCATCATACATACGGCCCATACTATAGAATTATATGGTGAAAGTATGCGAAAATTAAAATCTAAGAAAAACGAGAATTTTTAAAAGGGTAAAATAATATTGCCCCCCAACACCAGGACTTTAAAGGGTCAATCATATAGTACAAAAAGGTGGGCAAATCTTGCGTGGCCAAAAGGGTCAAAGTTGAGTGGCTTTTCCAATAATGCCGCTTTGTATCAGATTTCATAGTGTATTTTTTCATCAGGGCATCAAAA
>OLYV01000864.1_pt1 | contig 11352 bp, 10 predicted proteins | sample 1644371 | NCBI WGS metagenome assembly OLYV01 (sample SAMEA103958124, study PRJEB25191) | human gut metagenome | biome: human-associated habitat [ENVO:00009003]; feature: intestine environment [ENVO:2100002]; material: feces | place: Germany | collected 2013/2015 | reverse complement strand
TTCAAAAAAAGATTTTTATATATTAATAATAAAAAATAAGTGATAAAATTGTGTTAGAGGTGACTAACAATGAAATTTTATGAATCTGGAGATATAAATAAGCCTGTAATATTATTAATACCTGGAACATGTTGCCATTACAGCTTGTTTGATAAAGTAATACCTTTATTACAAGAAAAATTTTATACAGTTGTTGTTTCTTTTGATGGTTTTGATGAAAATGAAAAGTCAGAGTATAAAAGCATGGAAGATGAAACAATAAAAATAGAGAAATATATCAAAGAAAAATTTTATAATCACATTTCCTGTATTTATGGGTGCTCTCTTGGTGGATCTTTTGCCAGTTATTTAGTCCAAAGAAATAATATAAAAGTTGATCATATCATTTTAGGAAGCAGCGATATGGATGAAAGCAATAAGCTTGTTGCTTCTATAAAAGGAAAAATCCTTTCTCCTATTATGTATAAAATGATTCATACTGGACAACTTCCTAAATTCATGCAAAAAGAATTAGAAAAAACTAAATTAAATGATCCGACTAGATATGAACAGATGACTGAATTTTTAAATTCTTTCATGGTTCCAGCACTAAAAAATACTGTAACTAAAAAAAGTATTTACAATCAATATGTTTCTGATCTTGTAACAAAAATAGACAATAATATCTACCAAGAAAATACAAAAGTTCATATATTTTATGCCTTAGGTATGGGTAAAAAATATCGTAAAAGATATTTAAAACATTTTAAAAATCCTGATATAAGAGAACAAAACATGAATCACGAAACATTCTTTTTCTGCCATCCTAAAGAATGGACTGCTGAAGTTTTTGATTGTGTATTTAATTAAAAAATATCTATTTTTCTATTAAACTATAAGTATATAAGAATTATTTAAAGTTAATGGAGTACCAAATGCACTTTCAATATGATGAAAAAGAAATAAACTATCTATCTACTAAAGATAAAAAAATGCAATATATAATCAATAAAATAGGCATAATAGAAAGAGAATGTGATGATAATCTATTCGAAGCTGTTCTTCATCATATAATTGGGCAGCAAATATCTACTTTTGCCCAGACTACAATTTGGAACAGAATTAAAACTAAATTGATAAATATTACTCCAGAGACAATTTTAAATATCAATGATGATGAACTACAATCCTGCGGTTTAACTTATAGAAAAGTAGATTATATAAAGGACTTTGCTAAAAAAATAAATAGTGGAATATTCAATTTAAATGAAATAAATAACATGGAAGATGAAGAAGCTATTTCATATCTTTCTTCTTTAAAAGGGATAGGACGCTGGACTGCTGAAATGATTCTTCTTTTTTGCTTGCAGAGAAAAAATATATTTAGCTATAATGATCTTGCAATTCAAAGAGGACTAAAAATGATTTATCATCATAAGAAAATAACTAAAGACTTATTTGAAAAATATAGAAGAAGATTTAGTCCATATTGCAGTGTTGCTTCTCTTTATATTTGGCATGTATCCGGAAATAGATGTAAAGATATAAAGTTAGATAAAAACGGATTTGTTATTTACAAATAAATTTTAGGTGATTAAATTATGAAATATATAAGTTACTATAATTCTCCACTGGGAAAAATTCTTCTTGCTTCAGATGAAATCGGATTATTTGGTGCTTGGTTTGAAAACCAAAAATACTACGCTGATATTGATTTAGGCGATGCATTTTCAGAAGAAAACGATACACTTAATAAAGCTAAAAAATGGCTTGATAACTACTTTCAAAAACAGCAAAATAATATTGATATTCCTTTGCATATTATTGGAACTGAATTTCAAAAAGAAGTATGGAAATTTCTTCTTGCCATTCCATATGGCGAAACAACAACATATGGAAAAATAGCTGAAGAAATTGCTGAAAATCGGGGAATAGAAAAAATGTCATCAAGAGCAGTTGGGCATGCTGTAGGAAGAAATCATTTATCTATTTTTATACCTTGTCATAGAGTCGTTGGATCAAACAATAAATTAACCGGATATGCCGGTGGTATTGAAAGAAAAGAATATCTTTTAAAAATAGAAAAAAACATATTGATTAATGTTAACACAAATAAAAAATATATTTGACAAAATTAAAACAAAATCGTAATATATGGCTGTAGTTAAAAAAGATAGCATTACGAAGTCCAAATAAGCTTTAGCTAAAATTCCAGGCAATTATGCCAATCCTCGTAAGAGGATATTTTTTTTGCATTTTTTATTTCATTAATGTTACAATACAAATACAGATAAAATTAGACGAGTTTTAAAGGAGTGCTTAACATGGAAAAAAATTATTATCTAGGATTAGACCTTGGCTCTAATTCAGTAGGCTGGGCTGCAACAGACGAAGACTACAATTTTTTGCGTCTAAAAGGAAAAACGGCTTGGGGTGCTAGAATCTTTTCTGAAGCAAAAGATTGTAAAGAAAGACGCACCTATAGATCAAACAAAAGAAGATTAGCTAGAAGAAAATATAGACTAGTTCTTTTGAAGCAATTATTTGCTGAAGAAATGACAAAAGTTGATAAAACCTTCTTCTTAAGATTAGCAAATTCAACTTATTGGGAAGAAGATAAAGCCAAAGATTCCGATGGTAATGAAATCGGAAAAAATTTAATTTTTAAAACCCACGAAGAAGAAAAACAATACTATACAAAATATCCAACAATCTGGCATTTAAGAAAAGCTTTAATTGAAAACGATGAAGAAGCTTTATCTAATTTGCGTTATGTATATTTAGCCATTCATCATATTGTTAAATATCGTGGAAACTTCCTTACCGAAGGTAAAATGGGAAATGATATTCCTCCTATTACTACAATAAAAGAAATAAATCAAACTTTATCTTTGCTTGAAGTAGATAGTAGTGAAGATGCGACAGATAAAACAACTTATATTAAACCCGAGTCCTATAATGAACTTTTTACAATACTAGAAAACAATAATCTCAACAAAGTTAAAAAACAACAAGAAATTGATAAATTATTTATTTCAAGTAAAGAAAGATCTGAAAATATTAAAAATTATATAAATTTGTTTAAAACAATTATCGTTGGTGGAAGTTTTAGTCTTAAAAAAATTAATGAAGACACTGAAGATATTTCTGTAGATTTTACTAAAGATTTTGAAAATTCAGAAGCTGATATTTCCAAAGCATTAGGAGATGCTTTCAATTTAGTTTTGATTGCTAAAAAATACTATGATTATATAATTTTAAAAGAACTATTAGGAAAAAATAAAGAAATTTCAGAAGCAATGGTTCAAATTTACGAAAAACATAAAGAAGACTTAAAATCTCTTAAAACAATTTTGAAAGATTTAGATAATAACTTAGGCAATGATGGTAAAGATAGAATATATTATTCTGTTTTTAAACAAGAGCCAACTGAAAAATTTAAAGAAACTAATTATTTATCTTTCGTTCAAGGTGGAAAATTAGAAGAATTAAATAAATATATAAAAAAGATTTTAGAAAATAATGAAAAAGACATCGATGATAAAGAAACCTATAATGCTCTTTATGAAAAAGCATGTAAAGGGGATTTGTTTAAAAAACAAGCAAATGCTTGCACAAGTTTAATACCGCATCAATTCCATTTAAGAGAACTCAAAAAAATATTAGAAAATGCAGGAAAGAAATATCCTTTCTTAAATGATATTTCAGATAAGATTATTAAGATATTTAAATTTAGAGTTCCATATTACTATGGTCCATTAAATAATGAATCAGATGCTCATTCCTGGGTTGTAAAAAAAGAAGGACAAGAAAAAGCAAAAATTACACCTTGGAATATCAATGAAATTATAGATACTCCAAAAACAAGAGATAATTTCTTTAAAAAACTAACAAATAGCTGTACTTATTTAGTTGGTGAAACAGTATTGCCTAAAACATCTTTATACTATGAAAAATATTTAGTATTAGATCGTTTAAATAAAATGCAAGTTAACGGAGATTACTTAAGTGCATCTGAAAAGAATGATGTTTTAAAATTCATTTTAAGTCGCAAAACAACTACAATTGAACAAATAAGAACTTATCTTTCCAAAAATAAGTCAACAAAGGCAAATGATATAAGCATAAGCAATATTAAAGCAACAGATCCTTTTAATGCAGTAAGCCATGCTTTTTATGGAAAACATCCTGATTTAAATATAAATCTTTGCGAAGAATTAATTAAGTTTGCAACTATCTATGCTGATGATAAAAAGGAATTGAAAAAATTTGTTTCAAGTAACTTCAACTTAACCGATGAATTTATTAAAGAATATTTAAATACACCAACAAATAAATGGGGAAGATTATCAAGGAAATTCCTATGTGGCGGTGATCAACTTGAAATGTATTATGTTGATGATAATGGCATTTTGCATTCCATTTTAAATATACTTGAAGAAACGAATGAAAACCTTCAAGAAATTTTAAATAACGAAAAATATGGCTTCAATCAAAAAATAGCAGATTTTAATAATACACTTACTGCGGATAAAACTACTGAGGAACAAATTGAAGATATATTAGATAGTACCCCTGCTTTAATGCGCAGAAGTATTATTCAAACACTAGCTGTTGTTGATGATGTAATTAAAGCAGCAGGAAAAGCTCCACAAAAAATAATGATGGAAGTAACCAGAACTGATGGAAAGAAAGAAGAAACTAAATCTCGTTATGTTCAACTAAAAAAGCAAATTACTAACGATAAAGTTTTAACGTCCGATGAGAAAAAAGAGTGGCTAAAAAATCTTGATGAACAAAATCAATTGAAACGATTAAAAGGAAAACATATTTATCTTTATTTCATGCAAATGGGAATTGATTTTTATACTGGAAAAAGAATGGATATCAATGATGTTATTAATGGCAAATATGATATAGATCACATCATTCCACAAAGTATGATCAAAGATGATTCTTTAGATAATATGGTTTTAGTAAGCAAAGACTACAACCAAAAAGTAAAAAAAGATATCTATCCTATCTGCGATGAAATCAGAAACAATATGTTAGATAAATGGAAAGGTTATTATGCACGAAAAATCATTTCTGAAGAGAAATATAATAGATTAAAAAGAACAAAAGAATTAAATGCTGATGAAATTAATGCCTTTATTAATAGACAAATAAATGTTGTTAATTATTCTAATATTCAAATTAAAAGAATATTTGAAATAAAATATCCTGAAACTAAAATTATATTTTCAAAAGCATCTTTCCCATCACTTTTAAGAAAAGAATATGAAATAGCAAAGATGAGAGATTTAAATGACGCTCACCATGCTGTTGATGCTTATTTAAATATTGTTTGTGGAAATATTTTAACAACTTTATATACTGATATTTTCTATATGTTTAAAGAGAAAAAAGAGGACCATAAAAATATTTCCTTTAACATGGAAAAAAGATTAATAAACTATATTGATAAGAATAATTTAAAAGATAAAATTAAAACAAGCTGTTTAAGACATGATGCTTTAATTACTTATAAACCAGATTATGACTCTGGAAAATTCTACAAAGAAACAATATTCAAAAAATCTGGTGACAAAGAAACCGGACTCATTCCACTTCATACTAAAGGTCCAATGAGTGATACTAAAAAGTATGGAGGATATTCACAATTAAGCCAATCTTATATTATTGCTGTAGAGTATAAACTCAAAAATAAAACAGTTAAAAAACTTTGTCGTGTCCCTACTCTATATTTAAAGCAATATAAAAATGATCTAAACACAATAGCTAAAATAATGATTGATGATGAAAAAGCTACCGATATTAAAGTTTTAAGAAAGATTTATTTAAATCAAAAAATTAGATATAATGGTTGCTATTATTTGATATATACATCAAAAGAAAAACAAAACAAGTATAAAATGGCTTATCAAAATTATTTAGACAATGATTATTTAATTTATCTAAATAAATGTTTAAAGAAAATAGATGAACTAGATGATGGAGAACTAACTTCACAAGAATTTATAGTTAATAAAGATGGAGATAAATTTTTAATTGATAAAAATCATAATTTAGAAATATTTAAATCAATTAAAGAACAATATAATAAAACAATTTATGATTATACTCCATATATCGTTCAATCTAGAGAAATGAAAGAGGAAGATTTCAATAACTTGTCATTAAAAAAGCAAATTGATACTTTACTAAATATGATAAAAATTTTATCAAGATCCAATGAACAGGCGAAGTTTGAAACTGCTTTTTTCGAAAATTTTACAAAAGTATTTTTAAAAACTATGACTATAACTAATGAAAAAGTCTATATTGTCAACGAATCACCTTCAGGATTATTTAAAGGCAAAGAGGAATTAATTTAGTATGGGATTTAGAACAGTTGTTGTTTCAACACACAGTAAATTAGAATTGTCGCTTAATTATTTAGTTTTTAAAACCCCTGACGAAATTAAAAGAATCAATATTGATGAGATTCAAACACTTATTGTTGAATCAACAGCTGTCGCAATCACTTCATCTTTACTATCTGAACTTGTAAGAAAAAAGATTAAAGTAGTTTTCTGCAATGAAAAGAAAGAACCTTTTTCTGAACTTGTTCCTTATTATGGTGATAGTATCTCCTATAAACGTATAAAACAACAAATTTACTGGTCAAACGAAGCAAAAGATTTAGTGTGGCAAAAAATAATTATTGAAAAAATAAAAAATCAAGCAAATGTTTTAAGTACTATTTCAAATGATGATAGCTTAATTCTATTAGAATTTGCAAATAATGTTCAAATAGGTGATATCACTAATAGAGAAGGACATGCGGCTAAATTTTATTTTAATAGAATATATGGAGAAAATTTCACAAGAAATAACAACAATGAAATAAACACTTATTTAAATTATGGATATACAATTATTCTTTCTCAATTCAGCAAAGCAATTGTTGCTAAAGGATACTTAACACAACTTGGAATTCATCATATAGGTGAAACAAATTACTTCAATTTAGCTTGTGATTTTATGGAACCAGTTAGACCTTTTATTGATAAAAGAGTAAAGGATTTAACCAGTGATAACTTCAAAGACAAACTTATAGAAGTCTTATCTGAAACATTTTTATTTGATGGTCAAAAACAAACATTATCTAACGCAATCTCTTTATATGTAGCTTCCTTATTAAATGCACTAGCATCTGAAGATGCATCAAAAATAAAATTTATAAAAGAATATGAGTAATGTTTTTATGAGAATGATATTGTTTTTTGATTTACCATCAACAACCAAAAAAGATATTAAAGAATATACACAATTTGTGAGAATGCTTAAGAAAAATGGTTTTTTTAGAATGCAAGAAAGTGTCTTTACCAAATTAGCCTTAAATCCTTCAATAGTAAATTCTACTATGCTAGAACTTAAAAAGAATCTTCCACCAGAAGGTGCAGTATCTGTTTTGACATTGACCGAAGCTCAATTTATGTCTATTGAAAATCTTATAGGAGAAATGAAAACAGATGTAGTTATGAGCTGTGATAAGATGGTAAGATTATGAAAAAATTAGCAATTAATGCATTAAATATATGCGACGATATTTCCAATATAGATAGTTATTTATTAGTTATAAAAAACAAAAAAATACTATACAAAATACTTAGTAATTCTGATCTTCAATATGAAGACAGCTATATTCAAATATTAGATGAAAACTATAAAGAATTAAAACTAAGTGACTATGTTGACTTCATTTCATCGATTATCAATTTAGATTCAAATTCAAAAAAGAATTTAAATGTTCTTATTAGAAGAATAAAAAAAGAAGAAATAGAAATTTTAAGAAGTACTTCAGAAAAAATAAATGAAATTTTAGAAGAATGTGCTAAACAGATTAAAGTAAATTCACCAATAAATATCTCCTATGATATTGAAGTAGATGAAGATGATATTATCAAATTACTTAGTATTTCATTACAAGATGATTCACCTGACTTAATAGAAAGAATAAATAACTACATTAATATATCTTTTGAACTACGAGAAATAAAAATATTTATTTTCTATAACCTTTTAGCATTTTTAGAAGAAAATGAACTTGATTCTTTAATTAGAACAAACAAATATAATGGAATAAAAATAATAGATATAGAAAATGTAGAATTCAAAACAAGCATTTTCGACCATATTAAAATTTTAGATGAAGATATTTGTGTTATTTAAAATAACCATATATAATATCAATAGATGCACTATTTTACCTTATATTTGAGGTTTGGGAGTAGTGCTATCTTTAATTACTTTTAAACCTTCCAAATCTTGAACGTCTAAATCTTCAAGTTTGGGAGTAGTGCTATCTTTAATTACTTTTAAACAACTTATCACCACTATCAATTTCACAGCTTGTTTGGGAGTAGTGCTATCTTTAATTACTTTTAAACAAAATAAACTTCGGACTTTGGAAAACTTTGGTTTGGGAGTAGTGCTATCTTTAATTACTTTTAAACCATTTAAAGTATCATAATATTTATCAAAAGGTTTGGGAGTAGTGCTATCTTTAATTACTTTTAAACTGCATATCTCTTTTTCTCTCCTTTCGTATGGTTTGGGAGTAGTGCTATCTTTAATTACTTTTAAACAATTTCATTTGTTTGAATAGCAGTCATTACGTTTGGGAGTAGTGCTATCTTTAATTACTTTTAAACGGCTGGTTCACAAATTGCCATTGTCGATATGTTTGGGAGTAGTGCTATCTTTAATTACTTTTAAACACACTCAATATTTTGTAACTCAATATTCTTGTTTGGGAGTAGTGCTATCTTTAATTACTTTTAAACATAATATAGTGATAAAATAGAATCATCAAAGTTTGGGAGTAGTGCTATCTTTAATTACTTTTAAACTATTAATTCTAAATCAAAATTTGAATCGCTGTTTGGGAGTAGTGCTATCAAAGTATAAAAAAAGAAGAAAACTTTTGTGAATTCTTCTTTTTTATTTTAATTTCATATTTTGTAATTTTTTAGCTATACTTTTAGCTTCATCTGATGATTGGCATCTTATGACAATTTTATTTTGATCTACTTCTATTTTTAATAGGGAATTTAAATTTGGATTTTTATATGTTCTTACTAATTCTTCTATTTCATGGGTAGTTAATTTATTATCGATTATCTTTTTAAATACTTCTTCTTTTTGTTCATCTGTACTTAACCCATTAAGTGGTCTTGCTGAACTATAAGATAATTTATGATTTAATATTGCTTTCTTTATATCTTCAGGTAAAGAGAGCAATTCTGCATAATTTATTAACTGAGATTTAGAGACATGAATTAATTTGCTTAATTCCGAATAACTTAGATTTAATTTTTCCTTTAATTTCTTATATGCTATTGCTTGAATTAATGGGTTATCAGCATTATTTTTTAGATATTCTAAATAATATAAAATCGCTTGTTCTTCAGTAACGTGTTTTAAAAGATGGCCTTGAAAAGAATTTTTGTTTTGTTTTTTAGCTGATATATATTCTTCCCATCCTGAAAAAACTGTGGGCTTGTCTTTATTTATAAAAAGAAAAACCGGAAAGACTTGATTTCGATCTTCATTAATTTCTTTATTGAAATAATTATCATCAAATAAATCTAATACCGGAGTTTTGGCCATATCAAAAATGGCAACATTGGTGCTTTGAAGGTTTCTTTCAATTTGGCTTGAAATGGTTTTTCCTTCGTATTGTTTAATTAATTGGGTTAATTTTCCTGAAATGCTGGTCTTGGAATTGATCTGTTTTTTAGATGTCTTTTTTATTGACATAATCAATAACCTCTCTTGCTAAAGAAGAATAGGCTAATGTTCCCGCTGCTTTAGGTTTATAATTTATTATCGGTTTTCCTAAAGCTGTACATTCGGCCAATGTTATATTTCTTGGAATTGATGTTGCCAAAGTTTTTTCTTTGAATATTCCAGTAATTTCCGAACTTACTTCGGTGCATAATCTTGCTCTTGCATCAAACATAGTCAACAAGAAACCGAGAATATCCAAGTTTTCATTAGTAGTGGATTGAATACTTTTTATTGTTGATAAAATTTGTGCTACTGCTTCCATAGCAAAATATTCGCATTGTACAGGAATCAAAACAGAAGTTGAGCATGTTAAAGCATTTCCTGAGAAGAATCCTAAAGAAGGAGGGCAATCGATAATTACAAAATCATATTTTTCAATTATTGGTTCTATCGTTCTTTTGAGTGTATAGTAATCTGGTGAATTTCCATTATTGATAAGAGTTGATTCAACAAGAGCTAATGAAAGGTTAGCTGGTAATAAATCAACGTTTTTTATAACGTTTTTTTTCAAAACTTTTTTTACATCTGCGGTCATTAAAAGAGCATCAGCAATAGTTCTTTTTAAAACTGTTGAATCCACTCCTATCCCTCTTGAACAATTTCCTTGAGGGTCTAAATCGATCAACAAAACTTTTTTATTGCTGGCGCCTAAACAAGCTGATAAATTTATAGCAGTGGTAGTTTTTCCAACTCCACCTTTTCCTGATGTTATTACTATAACCTCTCCCATAGAATCCTCCATTTCTTACTAACTCTTATTAAATTCACAAACTTTTTATAGATTTTTTAATCCATAATTTTCTACTAATATATTATACGCAAATGGGCAAAAAGTCAAGTAAAATTGGGCATTTTGTGAAATTTACAAATTTGATGAGAATGATAATTTCAAGAACCTTATTTTAAGAGTAAAAATAAAAAAAACACCTAAAACTAGGAATAAATTTCCAAATTTTAGGTATTTCATTCTTTTTTACTTTACAGTAAGTGCTCAATAAAACAGCGTAAAATAGCCACAGATTTTTTAAGTTTTGCTTAAATTTCTGGGGTATTATTTTATTCCAAATTTAGTTCTGTATATTCTTCTTCATAATTTCTTATTTTGTCTGGCAATTCTTCTGACCATGGCAAATATTTTTCTATATCTGTGTCTTTTTGTTCTCCTTCTAATTGTAGCAGTATTTCCAATAAATAATTTTTCTCTTTTCTCAATTCACATTTTTGCTTTATCCATTCATCTGTTACTATATTTGGTGCAAGTTGCTCTTCAATTATTTCTTCCAGCTTAAATATTTCGTCTATTATTTCAACTGCTTCATATCCTGCAGATGTTTTATCCATTTGTCTATTTATTAATGGAATGCTATCATAAAATTTTCTTCTTGCATGTGCCCAACACTCTGCATGGGTAACTTCTTCATCTAATACGTTATATCCAGCGTATCCATCTGTTATTAATATATTTCTTTCTTGTTTGCTTCTTTGTTTACTTGGATTGTCGTTTCATCACAATGAATTAAACTACTATTTTCTTTT
>OLYV01000846.1_pt1 | contig 11641 bp, 10 predicted proteins | sample 1644371 | NCBI WGS metagenome assembly OLYV01 (sample SAMEA103958124, study PRJEB25191) | human gut metagenome | biome: human-associated habitat [ENVO:00009003]; feature: intestine environment [ENVO:2100002]; material: feces | place: Germany | collected 2013/2015 | reverse complement strand
TTGCATGTGTTAGGCGCGCCGCCAGCGTTCGTCCTGAGCCAGGATCAAACTCTTTGTTAAATGGTATATTCAAGCTTTCGCTTTAAATATCAAAGTTTGATTGCTCTGTTGAACGCTAACTTGCTATCTATTAGCACGTTATTTTGTGTTCATCCAGAATTTCTTGTTATTCTCATAAAGAATCTCAAGGTAATGTTTTTAATTCTGTACTGTTCAATTTTCAAGGAACTTTGTGCCGCTCTTGCGACAGCTTATTTATTATATCACATTCATTCGAGTTTGTCAAGCACTTTTTTTGAAATTTTTTAAATTTCTTTTTTCACAGTTTTGAACTTTTTACCAGTCGGTCACCGTGCTTCCGCCGTTTCTTCCTTCCGGTTTTTTCGGTCCATCTCCGTACCCTCGACCGCCCTCTTTCTCGCTGTTCAAGCGGTTTCAGGCTTTCTCAAGTACCCTCTGTTTTTGTGCCCTCTCGTTTGAGTGCTTGTCTATTATATCACGGAAAATGACATTTGTCAACGTTTTTTTCAAAGTAAATTTACATAAAACTTACTCGTCAAATCCTGTTTTTAAAGGCACTTTGTACAATCAGCCGTAAAAAGCTGTCTATATATTCTATTTACTGCATTTTTCTGCTATTTAATGTATTTTATCAGCTTTTTACCGCTGTCTTTTTCGGATACCTTCCGGTAAGGATTCTCTCCCTTATGTATACCAGCGTATCCTCCTCGCCGTATCTTTTCAGCATTATCAGCATTTTTCCAAGAAGCTCCATAGTTTCCGGGTGCATCATATAGTGTTTTCTGTTCTTGTTGAAATATTCAAACGGCATACTGTCGTTATAATTTTCTTTATAATATGTCTTACAAGCCGCCACTCTGTCGCAGAACATCTCCACAACATACTTTACAGGCATCTTCATTCCCTGCATCGCAGAACCCGGCTCCTGTCCGTAATCTATCCAGTATTCAAAGTGATGCCTGTTTCTTCCCTTATGGTGAAGCCACGCCTCGCTTTTTCCCGTCACACGTCTTTCGGTCGTATTCGGACTTTTATCCCCCGTGTAAAATACCACGCCGCTTATGAATTCCTTCGGCGAGTATTTTGACAAATCGTGCATAAGCCCTTGCTTATAAAGACCGACCTTGAAGCACAGCCTCATTACTTCCATCTTGTGATGATTGATAGTGCTTAAATGCCCCTTGAAGTTTTCCTTAATGTCCATGCTTATCCTTCTTTCGTTCTTTCGAGATACTTTCTCCAGTTATCAATATATCTTGTTTTAAAGCTGACGCTTGTTATTTCTTTGTATGGAATTTTGGTTTCTTCCTGCCATTTTCCGTCTGCGTCAAACTCTCTCATCGTAAGTTTATTCTTCCCCGCCTTTAAGATTATCCCTATATGGAATATATCTTCATTTTCATTCTCGACTATCGCCCATTCACCGCACTCTCTGAGTGAATTGAATATGCTCTGCCACGAGCTTATATCAATTTGGGGAGCCTTGATTTGCTCTGCAACCCCATTCAGTCTGTTTATCTCTTCACAGACATCATTCTTGATCTCTGCTTTTTGCAGTTCGTCAAAGTTGCGGATCGTATATCCGTTAAGTTCAAAGTCGTTTTCTTCCTGTCCGAGTACAAATTTGTCGTTGAAATCACTGATATAGTAATACCAATAGCTTTTGTCGTATTCGTAAAAGCACCTGCATATATAGTGCTTTTCAGCGCACTCTCTAAGCACCGACATTTTCTTACTGCGTTTCATATTTTTCCTCACTAAAAAGCAACTGCCGCATATATAACACGGCAGTTTCATATTTACAAAAGCCGTCAGCCTTATTCTATCACAGCCGACATATATTTTCAAGTCCGAAAGTCATTATCGTTGTTCCGTCAATTGTTACACGCTCACCTTCTCTCCCTCTTTTTCATCGCATTCTTTATTCTCAGCCGCTTTATCCGGCTTTTTATCCGGCTCTTCACCGCCGTGCTTATCCTTTTTCTTCTTTTCTTCTATATGCGACTGGTCGCTGACAACAAGAATATCACCCTGCTTTATTACAGTGCTTCCGTTAGGTACGACCATATCGCCGTTTCTCTTTATCATTATAATAAGAAGCGTAGTCGGCAGGTCAAGCTCCTTTATCGTCTTTCCCTTCCATAAATGCTTTGGCCCTATCTCATATTCCTTGAGCAATATATTTCCGCTGTCCCTGTATGACGGAATGCTGAGTATAACATCATCTCCGGCATTTATCACCGTATCGCCTTTCGGAACGATAGTGCTGTCGCCGTGTTTTATCATAAGCACAAGCGAATCGTCGGGAAAATCTATCTCGCTTATCTTGTGTCCGTTCCAGGTGTGAGTATCCGATACGAATATACGCATCATATTGAACTGCGGAGTTTCGTCCTGATAGTCGTTGAATGTCTTTAATACACTGCTTTCGTTATCAATAAGTTTAAGCCCTGTTGCGACCTTCGGCAGTAACGTTCCCTGAAATGCAACGGAGATAAGGCAGACGCACACTACTATATTGAACAGATTGCTGTCCGTGTACACATCGCTCACCGTAGCCATTATTGCGAAAACGATGGATGATGCGCCTCTCAGACCCGACCACGCTATAAACAGCCTGTCAGCCCATGTATACCCCTTTGAGCATATCGCAAACACCGCAGCAGGACGTGATATAAAGGTCATCACCGCAAATATTGCAAGTGCCGGAAGTATTATGCCCGGCAGCTGTGAAGGATTCGACAGCAATCCCAGCAGGAAGAACAGCATTATCTGGCTCAGCCCCGTGATTCCGTCGAAGAAATGTACAAGCTGTGCCTTATTCTCTCCTATGTTGCTGTTACCGATGATGATACCTGCTATGTATACGCTGAGGTATCCGTTGCCGCCGAGCAGTATAGGTGCGGAATATGCCGCAAATATCATCGCCATCATAAAAATTATGTCAAAGCTGTTTTTCGACAGCTTCACCTTTTTCATTACAAACACTGCGGCAAGTCCCATCGCAAAGCCGAACGCAACACCGAGGACTATCTGCAGCACCGCAAGAAGACCAAGCTGTGAAATATCATCACCTGCCATTATCGCAAGTGCAATGACCGTCAGCATATAAGAAAACGGGTCGTTAGAACCGCTCTCGATTTCCAGCAGTGAAGCCAGACCGCCACGCAGGTTTAACTGCTTTGAACGAAGTATCGAGAACACCGATGCCGCATCGGTAGACGAAATAACCGCACCGATAAGAAAGCTCTCTTTTACATCAAACCCTATCAGGAAATGACAGCCTGCCGTAGTAATAAGCGCTGTAACTATCGTACCGAGCGAGGATAAAAGTCCCGCACGCAAAGCAACAGGTTTTGCCGCTTTCCAGTTGGCAGAAAAACCGCCGCAGAACATTATAAATATAAGACATACCGTACACACCTGCTCGCTGAGCTGATAGTTGTCAAACGGTATCTTCAGAATACCGTCCGAGCCGCATATCATACCAAGTGCCAGAAATATAAGCAGGCTCGGTACGCCTATCCTTGCCGACAGCTTATTGCCTACAATGCAGACAATGATGATTGCCGAAAAAAAGAGCATTACAAATTCCATCGTTCATCGTTCCTTCTGTTCAAATATTTTCTCTGTTTAACTGTTTTAAAAAAATAAGCTGCCAATGTGATTTGATAGTCACCATTGACAGCCGATTTTTTACTATTCTTAAAGGCGTCAGCCGCTGAATGCGACGTCTTTATTTGCCTGCAAGCTTAGCGATTATTTCAGCCGCCTCATCAATACCGCAGGTAGCCGTATTGATGCACAGATCGTAATTCAGCGATTCGCCCCAGTTACGTTCCGTATAATACTTGTAGTGTCTGCGCCTTGCCTTATCCTTCTGTCTGATAATCGAAAGCGCCTCGTCCTTGCTTATATTGTCATGCTCGCAGATACGTCCGCATCTGAAATCATCCGTAGAATGCACGAAAACATCAAATGTGCTGTACTGCTCCCTCAGCACATAGTCCGCACAGCGACCGACTATAACGCACTGACCTTTATCCGCAAGAGCCTTGATAACTCTGCACTCCGCCGAGAAAAGCTGGTCGGTAAGCGGCTGTGTGTACATACCGTTTATCGCAAGATTGTAAAGAAAACTGGTCGTTGTTGTCTGCTCCGCACGTTCTATGTATTTGGGATCAAATCCGCTTTCCTTTGCGGTAACATCAATTATCGTCCTGTCGTAATACGGGATTGAAAGCGCTTTTGCGACCTTTCTGCCGATCTCGCTTCCTCCGCTTCCGTACTGTCTTGAAATAGTGATTATTTTTCCCATAATCATTCCTCCGTTTGTGCTTTATTCTTATGCCTGCTGTACCTGTGCCGAGGATTCATCCTGTTTGTCATACATTTTCGATATGACATTCTTATAGATCCTGCGCATAAGGAGTATCGCAACAATAAGTCCTAACAAATCGCTTACAGGGAGCGACCACCATATGCAGTCAACCCCTCCGATAATGCCGAACAGCCACGCTAAAGGCAGTGTCGGCACAATAAGCCTTACTATAAATACTATCATACTGTAAAAGCCGTTTCCGAGCGCCTGGAAGCCCGAGCTTAACACTATCGACACTCCGGCAAATACAAACGATACGCTGAATATTCTGAGCGCCGTTTCACCGAGCCTTATCATATCGTCCGTCGGAGCGAACATTCCCAGCAACTGCACCGGTATAAGCTGGAACAGCAGCAATCCGACTATCATTATCACAACCGAGCAGATAACACCGAGCTTCAGCGTATCCGTTATACGCTTCGGCTTTCCTGCCCCGTAGTTATAGGCTATGATAGGAACTATTCCGTTATTCATACCGAACACAGGCATATACACGAAGCTCTGCAGCTTGAAATATACGCCGAATACCGTAGCCGCCGCAGGCTCATACGCTTTCAGTATTATATTCATACCGAACGTCAGCACCGAAACCAGCGCACTCATTATAATAGAAGGTATTCCAACAGCATATATCGTCTTTATCGTACCAAGATTCAGTCTGAATTTTCTGAATACAAGCCTTAATTCTTTGTTGTAGAAGTGGTGCAGTAAAAATCCTACCGCCGCCGCTATTATCTGACCTGTTACAGTGGCGATTGCCGCACCCGTAACGCCCATTGCGGGTATTCCGAGAAAATCAACACCGAAAATAAACACAGGATCAAGCACTATGTTTATAACCGCACCGAGTATCTGCGACACCATCGAAAGCAGTGTCTTGCCTGTCGCCTGCAATATACGCTCGCCGTATATCTGGAAGAATAGTCCAAGCGAGCCGCAGCATACGATTGACAGATATTCAACACCGTATCCCGCTATGATTTCGGAATGTGTCTGTATCGAGAAAAATGCAGGTATCGCCGTAAGCCCTACTATTAAAAATAAAACATAGTTCAAAGCGGTAAGAATAAGCGCATGAGTTGCCGCAAGACCCGCCTCATAAGGCTTCTTCTGTCCGAGATAGCGTGATACAAGCGCATTCATACCGACGCCAAGCCCCGTCTGAAACGCTATCATAAGGCTCTGCATCGGAAACGCCATACCTACAGCGGTCAGTGCGTCCGGGTTTATCTGTGCCACAAATACGCTGTCAACAAGGTTATACATTGCCTGGATAAGCATTGATATAACTATAGGCAGCGACATTGTAACAAGTAGCTTGTTTACAGGCATTACGCCCATCTTGTTTTCTTTTGTCTGTTCCAATTTTCTTTTCTTTCCTTTATTCTTCTCTGTATTTCTTTTAATTCAGTATACCATAAATCCACGCATTTTGCAAGCCGCATACACGAAAATCGTCCGTAAAATCTTATTGACCCCACCGCCTTATTGTGATACAATAGCAATATATAAGCTTAGAAAGGAGAAGAATATGAACGATATAAAAGCCGTGCTGTTCGACCTTGACGGCACTCTGCTCGACTCGATGTACGTCTGGCAGTACGTTGACGAGGAATTTCTGCGCAGACGTGGCATAACTCCGCCCGATGATTACGGCAGGCAATGCAGCCACCGCTCTTTTTACGAAACAGCATTGTACACCATAGATCTTTTCAATCTTCCCGAAACGCCCGAACAGCTTATGCAGGAATGGACAGATCTCGCCATAGACGAATACCGCCACAACGTAAAACTAAAACCCTTCGCTCGTGAAACGGTTGAGCTTGCGATAAAAAACGGCTACAAGACCGCCGTATGCACCTCACAGACCCCCGAGCTTTACACCCCCGTGCTTCATCACACAGGACTGTGGGGAATGTTTGAAACGATAAGCTCTGCCGCCGTTTTCGGCAAAGGCAAACAGTACCCCGACATATATCTCGATACCGCAAAAACGCTCGGCGTTCCGCCCGAAAACTGCATTATGCTCGATGACGTATCCGCTTCTCTCAAAGCCGCAAGGCAGGCAGGTATGATGACAATCGGCATAATCGAGCCTCTTAGCTCGCAAAGCCCCGAAGAAATGGAGCTTTACAGCGATAAGCTTGTGAAAGAGCTTGATAAAGACATATTCACATTCTGACGGAGGCAAAAATGAACACAAAGATAATCAGAAAGCACTTTTTCTTCAAAGGCAGAGTTCAGGGTGTCGGCTTTCGCTACCGGGCGCAGAATGCCGCCTCGCTCTACAGCGTAACAGGCTGGGTAAAAAATCTATACGACGGCTCGGTCGAAATGGAGGCGCAAGGCACTGAGGAAGACATTGACAAAGTAGTACAGACCCTTCAGGACAGCCGCTACATCGTGATAAACGATATGTACGTTGCCGACCGTCAGCCCGACCCCCACGAAACCTTATTCCGCATAAAAGACGAATACTGACAAAACGATCCCTCCTGCGTGATAATGCAGGAGGGATCGGTTATATATTGTTGCCTGTTTTAAGAAATTCAGTTTTCGTCATCGTCCGGGTCGTCATCCACATATTCGGGTTCTTCCCCGTTTTCAGCGTTTTCCTCTTCCTCAGACGGTTCTTCGTTCTCCGCCGTTTCCTCACGAGTAACAAGCTCCTCGTCGATTGTAAAGCCACATACCATCTCGTCAAGCAGATTTGCCTGCACCGAAAGCTCCTGTGCAGAAGCCGCACATTCCTCGCTTGTAGCGGAGTTCGTCTGTACTACCGAAGAAATCTGATCAACGCCGGCATTGATCTGCTCTATAGCCTCAGCCTGCTCTGCGCAAGCCGTTGAGATTTCGCCTACCAGCTTTGTTGTGGCAGTTGTCGTATTGACGATTTCTGTCAGTGTCTGTGCCGTCTTGTTTGCAATCATCGTTCCGTTTTCAACAGCCTTCATCGAGTTCTTGATAAGTTCTGTCGTTGTGCTTGCCGCCTCAGCAACCTTGCCCGCAAGATTTCTTACCTCGTCCGCAACTACGGCAAAGCCCTTGCCGGCTTCTCCCGCTCTTGCCGCTTCAACGGCGGCATTGAGTGCAAGAATATTCGTCTGGAACGAAATATCGTCGATGGCTTTTATGATATTTGCAATCTGCTTTGAAGTATCGTCTATCTTGTGCATAGCCTCAAGCAGAATATTCATCTTCTCATTTCCCGAATCAACCAGCTTTGCGGCTTGTTCGGAATTCTTGGCTGCGTCGCCGGCTCTTGCGGCATTGCGGTTTACCTTTTCGGATACTTCCGCAAGCGAAGCGGAAAGCTCTTCCACAGAAGCCGCCTGCCTTGTAGCACCCTCCGAAAGATTTGCGGCGGCAGATGATACCTGCTCCGCACCGTTCGATACCTGAACGCCTGCTGTGCTGATACCGCTCATTGTCTTGTTGAGCGAGAGCATTATTCTTTCGTATGAAGCTCTCAGCTTTGCAAAATCACCAATATAAACATCGGCGGGAGAATATGTAAGATCGCCGTTTCCGAGTGCGGCGAGCATATTGTCAAGGTCTGTGATAATTGCGTTTATCTGTGTTGTTATCTGATTCGTGCTTTCGCTGAGCTGACTTATTTCATTGTCGATATTTTTGCCGAAGTCGAGCGGCTCGGCATGAAGATCTCCCTGTGAAAGCGTCACTATCCTGTCAGAGCAGAGCTTGACGGGCTTGATTACCTTCTTGACTATCGTGAGGATTACCAGTACCGATATGACAAAGCAGATAACAGCTACCGCAGTTCCTATATACAGCGACATCTTTAAGTTGTCTGTGTATTCAGACGGGGTAGCGACAACAAGACAGCTCCATCCTTCCGTATTCGCAATAGGAGCATAGGTGACATATTTATCCACGCCGTCAAGCGTAACCTCCGCAAAGCCTTTTTCGCCTTTTATGGCATTGCTAATGCAGTCCGCTATGCCCTGATATGAGCTGTCCGACTGCGCAAGCGTCTTGTAGTTTATACGCTCTGTCAGCTTGGTTTCATCGGGATACGCAATTATCGTACCCGTCTGGTCTATCGCCATGGTATAGCCTGTTTCGCCTATTTTCGTCTGACCTATCACGGCTGAGAATGTGTTCATATCAACACACGCCATAAGTACGCTTCTGAGCGTTGTATTGTCACTGTCGAACATAGGTATCGCAACGTCCATAAGAACGTGCTTCAGATCCTTTGCGGCATAAGGCTCTCCCTGTGCTGTTTTTTTGGTTTCCACAGCTTTTTTGAAGCTCTCGTTTTCCGAGTAATCAAGCGTTTCGGAATAGAAACACTTGCCGTCTGTATTCACGATCTTTATATCGGTCAGCATAGGGTTCTTTGAAAGTATCGAGAGGCACTTAGTGGAAAGAGCACCCGTATCCGTCAGATCGTCAAATCCCGAATCATACGCAATCTGCTGCAGCTCTGCAGTGATGGAGCTAAGCTGATTGGAAACAGTATTCGAAGACATATCCGCAACCTCGGTCAGCTGATTTTTCAGCGACTCTTGTAAAAAGTTGTAGTTTATGCCTATATTCACACCGCCGACGATAAGGAGTGAGCCGCCTACCGCAAGACACATCCATTTGAATATCCTGCCTGTGAGCGATTTACGCTTTTTCTGCACCTGCTTTGCACCGTCGGAGATTTTGTCAAATTCTTTTGATATATCCTTTTTAGCTGACATTAGCCTGTCCTCCCGGATTTGTTATGTTGTATGTTATTACTAAATCATACCACATTATAAGAGTAAAGTCAAATAACTGAAGCATTTTCCACGGCAGTTTTCACAACTGCAATAAAAATCATACCGTGAAATTGTTTATTCTGCACATATTTATCGTTGCTCAGCTTGCCGCTGTTATTTTGTATGCCTGTTTATGTACTTGCTGTGCAGTTTTGAGTACATTATCTTCTGACCCGTGTAAAGTCCGTAGTAGCCCGATAAAATGTAGCTTACCGAGCAGGCGGCGGCAAAGAATATTATGCCCTCTCCGCCGAAAAGCTCAATGCTGAGTAAAAGCGAGGTTACAGGGCAGTTTACCACGCCGCAGAACAGCGAAACAAGTCCGAGTGCGGCAGTGAACTGAGGCGGCAGACCGACCAGTGTTCCGAACAGATTTCCGAATGTAGCGCCTATGAAAAATGACGGAACTATCTCTCCGCCCTTGTAGCCGCCTGCAATGGTTATCACGGTGAATAACAGCTTCAGAGCGAATGCTTCGGGGCGTGTAGTGCCGGACATAGCGTCAGCAATGATATTCATTCCCGCACCGTTATAATCCGTTCCGAATACAGCGGTAAGTATTACGATTACACAGCCGCATACGAAAATTCTGATATAGTTGTTCTTGATTTTTGCCGATAACAGCTTTGACAGCTTATGGAGCGAATAGCAGAAGACAATGCTGAGCAATGCCGTGCCTACGCCGAGTATCATCGCAAACGCTATGTTCGTAACGGAAATATCCGGTATCACTACTTTATATGTCACCGGCACTATTCCGAACAGGTGCGATATTCCAAGCGCAACCGCCGCAGAGAAAAAGCACGGCACAATAGCCGAGTAGTAAAACACTCCTACGCTGATAACCTCCATAGCGAAGAATGTTGCAGTGACAGGAGTACCGAACAGTGCCGAAAAAAGTCCGCTCATTCCGCACATTACCAGAAGATTGCCGTTGCGTTCATCCATCTTGAGAATTCTCGCTATTTCCGCCGACAGCCCTCCGCCTATCTGGAGTGCCGCACCTTCACGTCCTGCCGAACCTCCGAACAGATGAGTGATAAAGGCGGATATAAAAATAAGAGGAGCCATTCTGACCGGTATTTTTCCCTCGGTTCTGATTGAGGTGATTATTATATTGGTGCCTGGGTCGTTTTTCAGACCGCAGATACTGTAGAGGAAAACTATTACAAGACCTGCGACGGGCAGAAAGTATACCATAAATGAATGCCCTGTGCGGAATTCTGTCGCAAACTCCATGCAAAGATGGAACAGCGAGCCGATAACGCCACAGCAAATGCCCGTTATCCCCGACAGCAAAAGCCACTTGAAAAATGTTTTAAGCGTTATGTAGAGCCTTTCACTGCGGATACGCAGATGATTAAGCAGTTTGTTCATAATTATATCTGACCCTCTCTGACGGAAACTTCTGCAGATGACAACGTGTGCATATTCCCGTTTTCATCTCTTACTATCAATCTTGCATTTTTATCAATGTCAACGGCGACAGCATAATATTCCGCATTTGACGATATGACCTTTATCCGCTTTCCAAGCACGACCGAGTAGCTTTTGTACTCTTCCGTCAGCTTATCTATGGACATATGTTCGCATATATCGAAGAAGTTGTTCAGTATTTCGGCGGCAAGAGCGCATTTCAGCTCGTTTCCTGCCGCTTCTTCGGAATAAAGGCTTGAGGCAATATCGGAAATTTCGGACGGGAAACCGCCTTTCGGACGGCTGATATTGATACCGAGTCCCATTACGGCATATTGCAGGCTTCCGCTTTCAAAGTCGGTGACCGCTTCAGTGAGGATACCGCAGATTTTTTTGCCGTTCAGCATTATATCGTTTATCCACTTGATACCGGCTTTTATTCCGCATACCTTTTCGATGGCTCTTACAACCGATACAGCCGCACCTGCGGTAATGAAGAACGCTTTGTCGGCTTTGAAATCGGGGCGGAGAAGCACAGACATATAAATGCCTGTGTCGGCAGGCGAGTAGAAGCTCTTTCCGTGTCTGCCTCTGCCTTCGGTCTGCTCGTTTGCGATAAGAACGGTTTTGCTTGGTGCGCCGTTTTCGGCGGATATGCGGAGCAGGGTATTTGTGGATGTGACAGTATCCTTTATCGTAATATCGGCGTCGGCGGCAGATTTTTTCAGCAGTTGCCTTATGCGCAAAATACCGTAGCGTGTGAAATCGTCCGTTTCGCCGCCCGAAAGCAGATAGCCCTTGTTTTGCGCCGCATCAATTATAAACCCGTCTGCCCTTAAAGAGTTGATGGCTTTCCAGACAGCGTTACGGCTGACGTAAAGCTGCTTTGATATTTCTTCGCCGGAAACGAATTTCCCTTTACTGCTCATAAGTATAAGCAGGACTTGTTCTTTCAATTTCATAATAATTTTTTACCTTTCGATGTCACCCTGCGGATTTTAAGGTTGACAATACGGATGTTCAAAACCGCAGAATATATCTGCGGTCAGAG
>OLYV01000844.1_pt1 | contig 11663 bp, 7 predicted proteins | sample 1644371 | NCBI WGS metagenome assembly OLYV01 (sample SAMEA103958124, study PRJEB25191) | human gut metagenome | biome: human-associated habitat [ENVO:00009003]; feature: intestine environment [ENVO:2100002]; material: feces | place: Germany | collected 2013/2015 | reverse complement strand
GTCAAATGATGACGGCGTGGAAGCTAAGGGATTGAATGAATTGATACGCGGGTTGCGTGGAATGGGTGAGATAATCGTAATGGCACCGGACGGTCCTCGTTCGGGAGCTTCGGGGGCGATCACTTCCGAGCATCCTGTGAAGTATTACAAGGTACGTGAAGAGGAGGATTTGACTGTGTATAAATGTACGGGCACACCGGTAGATTGTGTGAAACTGGCATTGCATACGGTGGTTCCCCGTCGTCCCGATGTGGTGATAGGTGGAATAAACCACGGTGATAATTCTTCAGTGAATGTGCATTATTCCGGTACGATGGGGGTAGTGATTGAAGGGTGTCTGAAGGGGATCTCTTCTATCGGATATTCATTATGTAATCATTTTGCGGATGCTGATTTCTCTTCATCGCTGCCTTATATACGCCGTATTACTGAGCAGGTCCTGGAGCATGGCTTGCCTTTGGGGATTTGCTTGAATGTGAACTTTCCGGATACAGCTTCCTTGAAAGGGGTACGCATCTGCCGTCAGACGAATGGGGCTTGGATTAATGAATGGAAGCGTAGTCTGCATCCTCGGGGGGGAGAGTATTTCTGGCTGACCGGAGAGTTTGATAACTATGAACCGGAAGCGGAAGATTCGGATCACTGGGCATTAGGGCATGGGTATGTGGCGGTAACTCCGACCCAAATTGATGTGACTGCTTATGGGATGATGAATGAGTTGAAAAACTGGAATCTGGAAGTATGAAATACTATTTGATAGTAGGCGAGGCATCAGGCGATTTGCACGCATCTAATTTGATGCGTGCCTTGATACAGGAAGATCCGGAAGCAGAATTCCGTTTCTTTGGCGGGGACTTGATGACGGCTGTTGGTGGAACGCGGGTGAAACATTACAAAGAACTGGCTTATATGGGTTTTATCCCGGTGTTGTTGCATTTGCGTACTATCTTTCGGAATATGAAAGAATGTAAGCAGGACATTGTTCGTTGGACTCCTGATGTAGTGATTCTGGTGGATTATCCCGGCTTTAACCTGAAAATAGCCGAGTTTATAAAGAAGCAGACGAAAATACCTGTCTACTATTATATTTCTCCTAAAATATGGGCTTGGAAAGAGTATAGGATTAAAAATATCAAGCGGGATGTGGACGAACTGTTTTCCATCCTGCCTTTTGAGGTTGAGTTTTTTGCCGGACATCAGTACCCTGTTCATTATGTGGGTAATCCTTGTGTAGATGCAGTGGATGCTTATTGTAAGGAACATCCGGATGGATTTCCGGAATTTGTGGCGGATAATGGCTTGTCCGAAAAGCCTGTTATCGCATTGTTGGCGGGCAGCCGGAAACAGGAAATCAAAGACAACCTGCCGATGATGCTGGAGGCTGCTGCTCCGTTTACCAAAGATTATCAATTGGTGCTGGCAGGGGCTCCGGGGATGGACCCTGCCTATTATTCGGATTATATAAATCCGAATGTACCGGTTAAAATCATTTTCGGACAGACCTACAGGTTGTTGCAGCACGCGCAGGCGGCATTGGTGACTTCGGGTACTGCAACTTTGGAAACAGCTCTTTTCCGTGTTCCTCAAGTGGTGTGTTACTATACTCCGGTAGGGAAATTTATCGCTTTTCTTCGCCGGCATATTCTAAAAGTGAAATATATTTCGTTGGTTAATCTGGTAGCCGACAAGGAAGTGGTTCGTGAACTGGTGGCGGATACGATGACGGTGGATAACGTGCGTTCAGAGTTAGAATCTCTTTTATATAATAAGGTATACAGAAATAAGGTGTTGGAAGAGTATGATCGTATTATTCAGATTTTAGGTCCGGCAGGAGCTTCGGGGACAGCAGCCCGTGAAATGGTAGCTTTGTTGAAGAAATAAACTTTTCACGATCTCTTTTTGTTCTTTCGGGTAAACAACTTAAACCTTGGAAGTATATGAAATATTTTTTTCAATCTATGTTAGGGGCGATGCTTCTTTTGAGCGGAGTATTCGCCTTTTCATCTTGTGGTAATGATGAAAGTGATCCGGACAGTACGGTGACTATAGCTATGGCTACCGTAGAAAAACAACCTCAGTATGATGCTCCTTATTTGGTGTTGGACAACGGAGAGAAGTTGTGGGTGGTGCAGCATATTGTTCCTTACCGGGATTTGAAGGCAGGAGAACGGATTTTTGGAAATTATTCTTTTTTGGAAGCCGGTGAAAGTGGATTTGCTTATAATATCCGTTTGAATGACTATACCTTAGTACCTGTTCAGAAAATTATCGGATTGAACCCCGATAATATGGACAGTATTGGAAATATGAAAGTACAGATCAAGGATATGTGGCCTTCTGATGACTATCTGAATGTACGTTTTATGTTGAATTTTCCCAGTCCGCAGAAACCTATTCTTAATCTGGTTGTGAATGAGATGATTCCTTGGACAAAGGACGGATATGCGCATTTGGAACTCCGCTATAATAACAACGGAAGTCAGGGCAGATTGGTACCTGGTATGGTTTCTTTTAAATTAGATGATTATTCACCGGAAAACAGTGAATTGAAAGGAATAAAGGTATTGGTTAATCCTGTGGACGGGGAAGAAAAAACATATATTTTCTCTTATCCGCTCACTGGCGAGGATGTACCGGGCTTTAATCCTTTGGATTTGGCGGAGTTAAAATAAAGAAACTACATACAGATAGACTACTGCTGCCGGGATTGCGAGAATCGCGCTGTCAAAACGGTCGAGCATTCCACCGTGTCCCGGTAAAATATTGCCCGAATCTTTGATGCCTAGACGGCGTTTTAATAAAGATTCCGTTAAATCTCCCCAGGTTCCGAATACTACCACTGTCAATGCTAGTCCGATCCATACTCCGGTAGACATGAAAGGGAAGAAGTGAGATAGCAGGAAAGAAGCTATGATACAGAAAATGCCGCCGCCAATAGAGCCTTCCCATGACTTCTTAGGAGAGATGCGTTCAAATAGTTTATGTTTGCCAAATAGCATGCCTGTACAGTAAGCACCTGTATCATTCACCCAGTTGAATATAAAAATAGATAGTGGGAGAATAGCGTTGTATTGTGAAAGGCTGGCTGTTTCGTCCGAATGGAAAGCCAATACATTCAGCAAAGCGAATGGCAAGGCAATATACATCTGGCTTAACATGGCATAAGCCCAATTATTCAGCGGGTTTTCTTTTTTCAAATAAAGTTCGCTGACCATCAGATAAATAAATAAAGCTAAATAAGGAATAAATATACCTGTTTGTGAAGGATCTATTCCAAAATAGAAAAAGCACAGGAAAAGAAAAATTCCGCTGAGAATACATATACGTTTATTTACTTGTATTCCTTCTACATGATTGACCAAATTACAGAATTCATTGATTGCCAATGCGCTGATAATGGCAAATAGGATGCCGAATGAGACAGCCCCTCCCACGATGCAGCCTATCAGTACTGCAACAAAAATAATTCCGGTTATGGCACGTTGTAAGAAATTGCTTTTCACGGTCGTTAGTCTTAAGTGATTCAAAAATCAAAGTAGAAGATCTGTTTTTTTATCATTCTGAGTGACTATGAAGAATCCGGATATATCTGGATTATTACGGACTCTTTGTATCATTCAGAATGACAATGCTTATATAGTTGACAGATCTTTCTACGATGTTATGCTTCTTTTTTTTCTTTTTCCTTTTCCTCAGAATCTGAAGAATTCTTCTCTTCAAAATCTTCGGTTACTTCTACTGGTTTTGCTGTAGCTTCTAAAGCCATAATTTCTTCTGAACGTGAAGTCCAGGGGCGTTTGCCAAAAATGCGTTCCACATCTTCGGCGAAAATTACTTCTTTTTCAACCAACAGACGGGCCAGCTCGTTGTGACCATCTTTATGTTCGGATAATATTGCTTTTGCCCGATCATATTGTTCGTTGATCATTCTTTTCACTTCTTCGTCAATCAGTTCGGCTGTACGTTCACTGTAAGGCTTGCTGAAAGAGTATTCATCGTTGCTGTAATAACATAAGTTGGGTAACTTTTCACTCATTCCGGCATAAGCAATCATTCCATATGATTGTTTTGTCACACGTTCCAAATCGTTCATGGCACCGGTTGAAATATGTCCGGTGAACAGTTCTTCGGCTGCACGTCCCCCTAAAGTGGCACACATTTCATCCAGCATCTGCTCTTTGGTTGTGATCTGCCGTTCTTCGGGCAAATACCATGCGGCTCCCAATGCACGTCCACGGGGAACAATGGTTACCTTAATCAAAGGATTGGCATGTTCCAAAAACCAAGACAGCGTAGCGTGACCGGCTTCGTGTAAGGCAATAGTACGCTTTTCTTCGGCAGTCATGATTTTGGTTTTCTTTTCCAAACCACCGATAATACGGTCTACAGCATCTAGAAAATCTTGTTTCCCAACCGCATTCTTACCATGGCGGGCGGCGATCAGTGCTGCTTCATTACATACATTGGCAATATCTGCCCCACTGAATCCCGGAGTTTGACGGGCGAGCAAATCCAGATCAACACTTTCGTCCAGTTTTAAAGGCTTCAAATGTACTCCGAATACTTCTTTACGTTCGTTTAAGTCGGGTAAGTCAACATGAATCTGGCGGTCAAAACGACCGGCACGCAATAATGCCTTATCCAATATATCCGCGCGGTTGGTAGCGGCCAAAATGATCACACCGCTATTTGAACCAAAACCGTCCATTTCTGTCAATAATTGGTTTAATGTATTTTCGCGTTCATCATTTCCACCCATGCTTGGATTTTTGCCACGGGCACGTCCTACTGCGTCAATTTCATCAATGAAAATAATGCAAGGAGCTTTCTCTTTCGCCTGGCGGAACAAGTCACGTACACGGGATGCACCTACTCCGACAAACATTTCCACAAAGTCGGAACCTGAAAGCGAAAAGAAAGGTACATCCGCCTCACCGGCAACAGCTTTTGCCAGCAAAGTCTTACCGGTTCCCGGAGGGCCTACCAGTAAAGCGCCTTTAGGTATCTTACCTCCCAGCTCCGTGTATTTCTGAGGTTGTCTCAGAAACTCTACAATTTCCTCCACTTCTTGTTTAGCTTCCGCTTGTCCGGCTACATCTTTAAAAGTAATCCGGTTAGTTTTGTCTCCTTTTTCGTATACCTGAGCTTTGCTTTTACCTACGTTGAACGGATTGGCGCCTCCGGCCCCTGCTCCGCCGCTCATGCGGCGCATGGCAAACATCCAGATACCGATCAACAGTAAAAACGGAGCGATATTCCAAAATAATGCACCGAAGTAGTCGCGTTTCTTTTCATAACTGATAGATCCGGTAAAATGACCTTCTTCCTGTGCCTTTTCCATGAATTTATCCAATGACTCCATGGAACCTATTTCTACGTTCAAGGCTGGATTACGACCTACTTTTTTATAGTCATTTTTAAATACATCTTTAACAAATTCCGGTTTAATGTACATTTCTACCGTATTGTCATCGTATGCAATTATTTTATTGGCATATCCCTTGTTTATCATATCTTTAAACTCGGTATATGTTATTTGTTTGTCAATTCCTCCTTCTTGATTGGAAAAGTAGAGGATGGCAAAACTCATGGCAATGATAACATACAGCCAACTCAAATTGAAGCGTGGCATGTTTATCTTTGGTTTATTATTGGTATTTTCACTCATTTTGATTCTGTATTGGATTAGTCTAGATCAGGAATTTGGGTTAGTTTGGCATCTGCCCATAAATGTTCCAGATTATAAAAATTTCTTGTTTCCGGCAAAAAGACATGTACCAGTACATCACTGTAGTCCATTGCAACCCATTCTGCGTTTCTCAGTCCGTCTATTCCCGTAGGTTTGTCATTTATTTCTTTATGTACATATTCCTTGACTGAGTCAACGATAGCTGTAACTTGACTTGGGGAATTACCTTGACAGATTACGAAATAGCTGCAAATGGTATCATTAATGGCGGTGAGGTCCGCTATTACAATGTTTTTACCTTTCTTTTCTTGAATGCCTTCTGTTATTTTTTTTACTAAAGTCTCTGCTTCGTTCATTATAATGTTATTAACAACTGATTATTCTAATATATGTATTTACAACAATGCACAAAGATACTTGGTTTTCTCATTCTAGCGAAAAAATGTGCATTAAATATATTCGGTTTTTGTTTTTTTTAGTTAGAGAATCTTTTTATTGTTATGTTAAGTCTAGAATGATGATACACGGTCAAGAAGGATAAGGAAGGCCGGAAAAGAAGGCAAATGGAGAAAAAAAGAATCTTGATTAGAAAAAAAAGCTTCAAAAATTTGTGGATTAAATAAAAAGCCGTATCTTTGCAGCGTCAAAATCAAAACGGGTGTTTTGATAGGAAAATTGGGATATGGTGTAATGGTAACACAACAGATTCTGGTCCTGTTTTTCCAGGTTCGAATCCTGGTATCCCAACAGACAAATCACTTGTCAAAGACAAAGATCTTCTAAAATTATAATTTTAGAAGATCTTTTTTTATTTTGTGTTGGTTATCTTAAGAATTAGTAGTGTTATATGAAAAAAAGAGTCTAACGCAAATGCGTTAGACTCTTTTTTCATATAACTGTTTTTATTCGTTTTTCATTGATTGGTCGATCACCTCAATTTTTTTCAAGATCAATTCTAGGTCTGCTTTGAGTTTTTCCACTTTACGATTCATTTCCGTAACCAAACTGCTACCTTTTTTGGAAGAACTGGTCAAGAAGCCCAAGTTGTTCTCGTATGTTTGAATTTCATTCTTCATGTTTTCGTAAGCACGAACCAGTTTTTCGCGTTCACGATAAAGGTTGCCTTCCTTGCTGATGGTTGATTTAAAATTGCTTAATTTTTTCTGTGATGCGGAAAGATTCAGCTTGTCAAACAACTTGTCGATGACACCATGATATTGCTTGTACAGTTTATCTTTTTCTTTAAACGGTACATGACCGATGCCGTTCCATTCTTTCATTAATTCTCGAATGGCGTTTCCCGCATCCTCTTCCGGTGTTTCCTGTGCGTCAATTGCATTTAATTTTTCAATGATCGCCTTTTTCTGAACCATGTTTTCCTGTTCAACCGAGCGTTGTGAAGAAGTCGCCTTGTTCTTTTGCTCGAAGAAATAATCACATGCGGCAATGAATCGTTTCCATACGGCATCCGAATACTTTTTAGGTACAGGACCGATTGTTTTCCATTCCTTTTGTAATTTGCTTAGAATATCAGCAGTTGCTTTCCAGTCTGTGCTTTCTTTTAGTGCTTCTGCTTTTTCACATAATGCTTTCTTCTTTTCCAGATTGCCTGCCATACTTTCCTTGATGGATTTGAAGAACTCGGCTTTGCGTTTGAAAAACTCATCACAAGCGGCACGGAAACGTTCGAATATCTTCACGTTCATTTTTTGAGGTGCGTAACCAATTGTTTTCCATTTAGCTTGCAAAGCAATGATTTCCTGAGTTTTGTTTTCCCAGTCTTGGAAAGTAGTGAACGTATCGTATTCCATCGCTTCCACAATTTCACAGATTACGGTCTTTTCATCCAAATTACGTTGCTCTTTTTCTTTTAAGGCTTCGAAATGTTGCTGGTGACGACGGTTTACGGCTGTAGAGGCAGTTTTGAACCGGGTCCATATATCTTCGCGCAATTCTTTTGCAACAGGACCCGTATTCCGGAATTCCTGATGTAACTTTTGTAATTGGTGGAAAGCGGAAATCACATCTTCTTCATCAGCCAATTTCTCTGCGGCTTCACAGAGATGAGTTTTTATTTCAAGATTCTTTTTAATAAGCTCGCATCTCTGCTTTACGCAGTCAACCGAGCGGAGCGGATCGGACGGGGTGTTGAATGTATAATCCATCAGCTTGTCAATAGTTGTAGCTGCAACGTGAAGTCTTGTATCGGAAGAAGCGTAGTAGATATATACATCGTTGTTTTCGGTAACAACCGCACCGTTTGTAAAGCATACGTTCGATACATCGCCTACACGCTCTGATTTATGCGGAGCGATGAACAGACCTGAGGGTGACGCAATCAACTTTGACGGGTCGTTTAAATCGGTAGCGAATACATAAATTACATATCTCAGACCTGCCGCAGTGTTACGGACACCGTGAGCAATGTGTATCCAGCCCTTAGGCGTCTTGATCGGAACAGCGCCTGCACCGTTCTTGACCTCTGTGATAGTGTGGTACTGTCTGGGCGAATAACAACTTCCTCTGTGCAGATGACGGGATTGTTGATATCCTCGCACAGACCGAAGCATACACCGCCGCCGGAGCCTGTCTGAATGAAATCGTCCTGAGGACGTGTATAGAAAGCATACTTTCCATCAACAAATTCGGGGTGAAGAACTACGTTTCTCTGCTGGGGCGATTTTGACTTTAAGTTAGGTAAACGCTCCCATGTCTTTAAGTCCTTGGTACGAACGATACCTGCCTGAGCTACAGCGGCGGAAAGGTCGTTGCTGTCCTTGTCCTTGCTCTCTGAGCAGAATACACCGTAAATCCAGCCATCCTCATGCTGAGTAAGACGCATATCATATACGTTTGTTTCTTCCTTTTCCGTATCGGGAAGTAAAACAGGGTAGTCGTGGAAACGGAAGCCCTCTGTAGGCTTGTCGCTCTCTGCAACGGCAAAGAACGACTTTCTGTCGTTACCTTCAACTCTTGCTACAAGATAATACTTGCCGTTCATATAAAGCGCACCCGAGTTCAGTACAGCGTTGATGCCAAGACGCTCCATAAAGTAAGAGTTTGTCTTTGGGTCCATATCATACTTCCAGAAGTAAGGCGCATGATCGGCTGTCAGAACGGGATTCACATATCTGTCATATATGCCGTTATAGCAGTCGGCAACGGCATTCTTTCTGTTGATAAGACGCTCGTAATCGTCTATCACTCTCTTCTTGTTATCTTCAAATAAGCTCATTTATTAAGTACTTTTCCTTTCGGTTTAGTTGTGTTAGCTAGCGGAAATAGCCTTTGATATGATTATACAACAGCCAAACGGAAAATGCAATACTTTTTCTTAAATTTACTTAAAGAAATTTCGATTTTAAGTAAATTATTTGTTTTCGGCTTTTTCTGACGTTTCCGACACCGCCGCATAGGTATAATCCGAAATATTCGACTTGAATATCGTTATGTATATGCCGGCTGCGCACACACAGAAGAACAGAATGTTTACGAACATTGCAATTTCTGCCGCTGTATCGCTGTAGGTCAGAGTCGAGCTTAACTGCATTACAGCTATCAGCAGATTTATAACCTCTGCAAGTATAAACGATACAGCCGCCGCAGGTCTTGCACCTTTTTTCTTTGCGGCACAGATGTTGGTGGCTATCGCCATACCGATATTTATGCACAGTATGATAAAGATTATCAGCACTGTGATAAACATTATCGCCGATTCGGGCAGAGCGAAATCATCAGGCTTTTTAGGGTTTGTTATAAAGAATATAGAACGCAGAAGATTTCTCAGGTACAGCGGATACAAAGCCGCAGTGATAACCGCATTAGCATACAGTGCGATTACGCTTGCTGTCAGAAACAACTTGCCCTTATGCAGTTCTTTCTGCTGACGTTCGAAAAACTCCTGTTCCAGCTTTTCTTTCTGCTCTTTTGTGAGTGCATCATCGGAAATGATTATGTCCTGCTTTTTCAATTTGCCCTCCGTAGAAATGTATGTATCTTATTCGGTAACTGTTTCAGGCTCTTTTTCTTCTTCCTCGCATTCTGCTTTCACTGCAGATTCGCCTTTAAGAAGGTCACGAATCTCGGTGAGAAGCTCTATCTGAGGATCGGGCTTCGGCTCTTCTTTAGGCGCTTCCGCTTTCTTTCTCTTGAATGCGCCGAGTACCTTTATCAGTATGAATACCGACAGTGCGATGAGTAAAAAGCTGATAACGGAATTGATAAATGCGCCGTAGCCTATAGCGACCTCAGGCTCGATAATCTCCGTACCCTCTTTAACAGCCGCCTTGAGTACGATTTTAAGATCGGAGAAGTCTATCTGACCTGTAATCATACCGAGCGCAGGCATAAGAATGTTGTTTACAAGCGAGGTAACTATTGCTGTGAATGCCGCACCGACAATCATACCTACTGCCATATCCATTACGTTGCCCTTGGATATGAAGTCCTTGAATTCGCTTATGAACTTGATTTTTCCGACCTTTTCAACACCCTGACCTACCGCCTTGAATGCCTTTGCATCACGAATGTCCTTGTGCTGTGTTTTCTTTTCTGTTGACATTTCAATATTTCTCCTTTATTATTCGGCTTTATCGCCGTTTGATGCGTCCTCGTAAACCTTGATAAGCTCAAAGTCAATCTGTCCTAAGTTAACGTTTGCGTTGATACACTTTACACGCACCTTATCGCCTATAGTATACATAGTGCCGGCTACACCGTCATAAAGAGCGATGCCGTTCCTTACCTCGAAGTAGTTTTCCGACAGTGAGCGTACATCTATTTTGCCCTCTACCGTGTTCGGAAGCTCAACGAAAAGTCCGCTGCCGATAACGCCCGAAATGATGCCGTCAAATTCTTCTCCTATGTGCTTTTTCATATATTCAGCCGCATAGAAGTCCTCACAGCTTCTTTCCGCCGCTACTGCGGAAAGCTCTGTCTTTGTTGCCTGAGCCGCCGCTTTGACAGAGAATTCGCCGTATTTCTTTTTCAGCTTGTCCGCACCTTTTCTTGAAACATAGTCGGTCAGGATACGGTGGATAGAAAGGTCGGCGTAACGTCTTATCGGGGAAGTGAAATGTGCGTATTCCTTCATTACAAGTCCGAAGTGACCGATGGGCTGTTCGGAATACTTTGCCTTAGCCATAGTACGCAGTACGATTCTGTTGATGATTATATTCTTAGGATCATCTGCTGTTTCTTCAAGCAGCTTGGCGAAGTTTTTCGCTTCAGCCTTTTCGTTTATTCCGAGCGGATTTACGCCGAGTGCCTCGAGGGTGGTTTTCAGCGATTCTATCTTTTCTGCGGGCGGATTTTCATGCACACGGTAAACAAAGGGAATTTCCTTTTTCATACCTACCTTAGCGGCCGAGTTATTCGCCATCAGCATAAATTCCTCTATAATGCCCTCCGAAACACCCTGTATTCTCGGCTTAATGTCAATACAGATGCCGTTTTCGTCACAGATGACCTTGCTTTCGCTTGACTTTATATCGGGAGCGCCTCTGTCCTTACGTTTCTTTATAAGTATCTGTGCAAGCTCGTTCATAACGGGTATGCAGTCGATGACATCCTTGTATTTTCTCTTTATCTGTGCGTTTGCGGTGCCGTCAAGTATAGAGTTTACCTCGCTGTAAACGCCTTGTACACGGGAACGGATGACCGTTTTTGCAAACTTGTATTTCTTCACTGTACCCTTGTCCGAAATTTCCATAAGGCAGGAGAATGCGAGCCTGTCCACTCCGGGATTAAGAGAACATATACCGTTGCTGAGTTCCTTCGGGAGCATAGGTATTACCTTGTCGGCAATATAAACGCTTGTGCCTCTTTCAAAAGCGTCATTGTCAAGAGGCGAGCCTTCGGTAACATAGTGGCTGACATCGGCGATATGAACGCCGAGCTTATAACCGCCTTCTGTCCGTTCAATGCTTATCGCATCGTCAATATCCTTCGTATCTGCGCCGTCTATGGTGAATAT
>OLYV01000843.1_pt1 | contig 11665 bp, 10 predicted proteins | sample 1644371 | NCBI WGS metagenome assembly OLYV01 (sample SAMEA103958124, study PRJEB25191) | human gut metagenome | biome: human-associated habitat [ENVO:00009003]; feature: intestine environment [ENVO:2100002]; material: feces | place: Germany | collected 2013/2015 | reverse complement strand
ATATTATTCTCTATTATATTATTTTCCATTTTTTCACCTTGTTCCTAATTTATTTATACAGTAATTATATGTATTTTGTTCTAATCTGTCAATAGAGTAATTTTGCTATTTTTTATTATGTTGACCTTTCGAAGATTCTGTGGTAAAATTAGTTAGTTCGTTTTATACACATGTATAATTGAAAGGAGCATATGATGAATATTTTTGTTGGATGTTCGTCTCGTGATGTAACTGATAACGTTAAGTGGAGCCGCTATTGCACGGCAACACTTGAAGTTACAAAATTCATAACTGCGCATAAGCACACTCTCGTATTTGGCGGTTGTGCAAGAGGCCTTATGGGGCTTATGTACAAATGTATGTTACTTAATAAAGCCAACATAATCGTGGCTATTCCTCAGGCATACATTAACGATGCCGAAGAGCTTTTCTACAGCAATTTGTTTGACTTTAACACTGTTAGTGAGCGCAAGGATTGGATTTTCAAGAATACTTCCATGCATATTTTTCTGCCTGGTGGCATCGGAACAATTGACGAGCTTTTTTCAAGCATAGAGGCAAAACGTTGTGGTGAACACAACAGCCCCATCATTATCATCAACGAGCAAGGTTACTTTAATGACGTTTTACACGTTCTTGCACGAGTTTATGATGAAGGCTTTGCAGATGAAAAAGACGCCAAACTGTATACCGTGGTAAACTCCACAGATGAGATTGTTCCCACATTGGAGAAATCTCTTTCATAAGTATAAGTTGTTACATTTTTAATTTGCTCAAAACTCTGCGGTAAGTATCCGCAAAGAAAGTAAATCCCCTGCGGTTTTAAAACCAATGGGGATTTGCTTTGTATTAATTAAGATATTTTTTTAAGAATTTTCCTGTATAACTATCTTCATTTTTTACAATATGTTCTGGTGTTCCTACTGCTATTACTTGTCCACCTTTATCTCCGCCTTCCGGTCCTAAATCTATTATGTGGTCGCAAGTTTTTATTAAGTCTAGATTATGTTCTATTACAATTATTGTATTTCCTGTATCTACAAGTCTTTGTAAAATATCTACTAATCTATGAACATCTGCAATATGTAGTCCTGTGGTTGGTTCATCTAAGATGTATAAGGTTTTTCCTGTTGCTTTCTTAGAAAGTTCTGTTGCCAATTTTACACGTTGAGCCTCGCCACCAGATAGTGTTGTTGAAGGTTGTCCTAATTTGATATAACCTAAACCAACATCATACAATGTTTGAATTTTTGATTTTATTCTTGGTATTTTATCGAAGAATTCTAATGCTTCTTCAACAGTCATGTCTAGAACATCTGATATTGATTTTCCTTTATATTTTACTTCCAATGTCTCTTTGTTATAACGTTTTCCTTTGCAAACTTCACAAGGAACATATATATCTGATAAGAAATGCATTTCTATTTTTAAGACTCCATCTCCAGAGCAAGCTTCGCATCTTCCACCTGGAACATTTTAGGCACAGAAGGACCGAAAATATCAGCATCCAGCAAACCTACTTTATATCCCAGTTTAGCTAGGGCCACAGCTAGATTGGCCGCCACAGTAGACTTGCCCACCCCGCCTTTTCCGGATGAAACAGCAATGACATTTTTTACCAATGGAAGCAGCTTACCCGGTTCGGGACGCGCCGCCTGACGGCTCTCTGTCACAATAGCTACCTGTACATCAGGTGAAACATAAGTATGAATAGCTGTTTCGGCAGCCTTTATCATAGATTTCATAAACGGATCGGTCGGTTTCTCAAAAATCAACGAAAAGCTTACCGACATACCGTCAATGCGAAGATTATCGGCAACCATCTCCGCTTCCACCAAATTCTTTCCCGTTCCGGGATAACGCACTGTTGCCAAGGCGTCCAAAATCAATTTCGGATATAAAGTCATCATTCTGTTATTATTTACTTGTTTTCAACCCGCTTCGTTTACTGCGGTTGTAACTGCGATACTCATCCAATTCTATTTCCACATCGGGTTCATGCAACTCCTTCTCTTGCGGCAGACGGAACTTCATATATTTTATATTCAAACCACGATCCAACCATTGTTGTTCATAATAGGTACGGATGCCTAGTATGTCATCCACCAAACCGGAATGATACAAATCTTCGGTCATAAACTCTACCGGCAATTTGTTTTCCTCTACCATATAGCGGGTGTAAGTAAACATAAAATTACTGTCGGTCTTCAAATGAATCAGTCCGTCCGGCTTCAAAAACTTACGATAACGTTCCATAAAGTATGTGGAAGTAAGACGTTTAGTCGCTTTCTTCATCTGCGGATCAGAGAAAGTCAGCCATATCTCACTCACCTCACCCGGAGCAAAAAAACGGTCGATGATTTCGATATTGGTACGCAAAAAAGCCACATTCGTCATGCCATCTTTCAGCGCTTCCGTCGCACCGGTCCACATACGGGCCCCTTTTATATCTACACCGATAAAATTTTTATCGGAATACATACGACCCAGCCCTACGGTATATTCACCTCGTCCGCATCCCAGTTCCAGAACTATCGGATTATCGTTCTTAAAAAAGTCACGGTTCCAATTCCCCTTCATATCGAACGTAACGTTATCGGCCACCGAATAAGGGTATTCAAACACGTGCGGATACTCCCGCATATCAGCAAATTTCTCCAGTTTTCCTTTTCCCATGAAAATTAGTCTATCATTAATTTGTTTCCACAGGCAAAGGTAGGAATATCCTGTGAAAGAGAAAAAAAATAGACCCGCAATTCACTTGCACGTCTATTTTTCTTATCTTTCTATTTTCTATATTATTCAGAAATTGCCTCAACGGACTCTCCCAATTCTTTCTTCAGATCTTCATAGAAAGCAGCATGTGATGCTTCTACATAAGGAGCCAGGAACAAGAAACCGATCCCCAAAGTAAAACAGCACAAAATAGCCCAACCAATGAAGCTCAAATCCAACAAGAACATCTTCATCTTATGACCGGACATCATCGCCATACTTTTCTCTATGGCAGCATCGTACTGCAACTCCGGATAATCTTTCAGAATAAAGAGCGTCATGGCATATGAATAGGACTTCATGATGCCCGGAATGACAAGCAGCAACGTCCACAGGAACGTATAGACTGTAGTCAGCAGCATTGTACCCAATATCCGTCCATAGTCTTTAAACCCATCGAAAAGACGGGCAAAATCCAGCTTTATTCCACGAATCACATCCAAAAAAAGGACGGTATAGCCGAAGCCCAATGGCAAAAGCAACAAAGCGATGAGACTAAAGGAAGACGAAGCCACCGACTCCATAATACGATAGGGCAGCGTAGGGGCATTCATCACCAGTCCATAGACCAAGGTAATAACCGCACCCAGTCCCCAATTACCGGTCAACGCATCGATTGCCCGATTCTTCAATTCTGAATTTGTTTTCATAAGAATCTATTTTTCTATTAGTCTAAAATTGTCACCCAATTATGTGTATCAGGTTCATCACCATACTGAATAGCACGCAGTTTGTTATACAATTTTGTACAAACAGGACCCGGCTTTCCATCTTTAGAGATAATGTACGATTTCTTGTTTTCCAAATCATCAATACGCTGGATAGGACTGATAACAGCCGCCGTACCGCAAGCCCCCGCTTCCTCGAAGGTTTCCAGTTCTTCTTCAGGAACCGGACGACATTCTACCTTTATACCCAAATCCTCGGCCAGCTGCATCAAACTCTTATTCGTTATAGAAGGCAGAATAGAAGATGATTTTGGTGTAATGTAAGTATTATTTTTGATGCCGAAGAAATTAGCCGCACCACACTCGTCAATGTACTTCTTTTCCTTGGCGTCTAGATAGAACTCACAGGAATATCCCAAATCATGGGCTTTCTTATTGGCACGCAGGCTGGCAGCATAGTTGCCGCCCACCTTAAAGCGTCCGGTTCCATAAGGTGCGGCACGGTCGAACTCACGGATAATAACATAAGGATTAGTAGAAAAACCACCTTTGAAATAAGGACCTACCGGAGTTACGAATACCACAAACAGATATTCATTGGCAGGGTGAACCCCCACCTGAGCACCTGTACCAATCAGTAACGGACGAATATAAAGAGCCGCACCACTTTCGAATGAAACGCTCGTTGGCTTTCACCACCTTCTTTATAGCGGCCACAAACTTTTCTGTAGGAAGTTCCGGCATCAGAATACCGTCACAAGTACTTTGCAAACGTTCCGCATTGGCTTCAGGACGGAAAATACGGATTTTACCGTCTTTTCCACGATAAGCCTTCAACCCTTCAAACGCTTCTTGCCCATAGTGCAGACAAGTGGCGGCCATGTGAATATTCAACGTTTCTTCCGAACAAAGTTCCAACTCTCCCCATGCACCGTCACGATAGTAGCAACGTACATTATAGTCTGTCTTCATATAGCCGAAGGACAGATTTGCCCAATCAATCTCTTTCATAGTGTATCTTAATTATGTTATTATTTACGAATGAGAGCAAAATTACGTTTTATATTTGCAAATTCCAATCAAAACAGCTTTTTTATTTATAGCTTTTATAATTTGCCAATATGTCAATGTGCTAAGGTACAAATATGCCATGCAGAATATAGCGCAGCCAATTGGCACATTAGCATATTGTCACATTGAAACATTATTATCCAACATTTTCTTTATCTCCTCATCGGCTTTATAAAGTTTATCCCGGCAAAACTTGATTAATTCCTGTGCCTCTTTCAGGTTCACACCTAAACTGTCTATGTCCAACTCATTACTGTCTATGCGTGATACGATTTCTTCCAGACGTTTCATAGCCTGTTCATAGGTTTGTTTCTTTGCTGCCATACTTCGTTTTATTTTTTAGTTACTATACTCTTTATTTCTCCTTTGGCAAAACGGGTGGTAAGTTCATCACCCGGCTGCAATACAGAAGCATCGATCACCGCCTTGCCATTTTTCAGCGTGATACTATATCCCCTTTTCAACAAATTTTCGGGAGATGCCGCCTTCAATTCCTGCTCCAAAAGTTGGAGCCGATGCTTTTCCTTTACCAGACGACGCTGTGAAACGATGCCCAACCGAGTTTCCATCATTTTTAAACAATGGGTTTCTTTTGTCAGACGGGATTGCAGGCCTACTTCCAAATGTTTCATGATTCGTTCCTGGCGATAATGTTCCTCTTTCAGCCTCATCCGCGTCTGCATGGGAATACGTTCTACCATCCGGTTCAGCCGGGTATTTTCCCGTTCCATACGGGTAGAGATAGTATGAAGTACAGCCGATGCATAATCTTCAAGAACCTTGGCAGTGTCGTGCAAATGATTTATAAGATACTCGGCAGCAGCAGTAGGTGTCTTGACACGAGTATGAGAAACACAGTCCAACACCGTATCGTCACGCTCATGCCCTATACCGGTTATAATAGGTATAGGAAACTGAGCACAATTAGCCGCCAACTCATATGTATCGAACCCCGAAAGGTCGGACGTGGCGCCTCCGCCACGGATAATAACCACGACATCCCAATCATCACGACAGGCATGGATAGCATCCAATGCGGTAATGACAGATTGTTCTACCCGTTCCCCCTGCATAATAGCAGGAAACAAACGCGGATAAAAGACAAAACCATAGGGATTCTGTTCCAGTTGATTACAAAAATCACCATAACCGGCAGCCGTAGCCGAGGAAATAACGGCTATGCGTTGCGCCAGCAAAGGAATCTCCAGTTCCTTATTCAAAGTCAGCACACCTTCTTCTTCCAATTGCTTCAAGATTTCGCGACGGCGACGCGCCATATCCCCCAATGTATAAGTAGGATCTATATCCTGCACAGTAAGCGAGTAACCATACAATTCATGAAACTCCACAGCCACTTTCACCATCACTTTAATACCTGCAACAAAAGCCTGCCCGGTTTCCTCTTCAAAATAAGGCTTCAGCAGACGGTAGACATTGCTCCAAATAGTCCCCCTTGCCTTAGCTATCAGATTATTCCCCCGTGGCTCTTTCTGTACAAATTCCAAATAGCAATGACCGGAATAATTGGAACGTACATCACTCAGCTCTGCCTGAACCCAATAAGTATCGGGCAGACAAGCATGAATGCTGCGCTTAACCAACGCATTCAGTTCATATAAAGAAAGAGGATGTTCTTCCATTATTTTTTCTTCTCTAATTCTATTTGACAAGCTTTCCAGATATCAGGCACACCATAACCGTAAATATTATCCGGATACTCTTTACGGTCTCCTGCATTCCGCACTGCCTCCACCACCTGCTTGGCAGTAAGCCAGGGACAAGCCTGCCAGAAACAGGCTACCAACCCGCACAATGTAGGCGATGCGAAAGAAGTACCATTGGCATGAGAAACCGTTCCATCATTACCCGCTACGGCCGAAGCAACTCCCACCGCCATCACATCCGGTTTTACACGGCCATCTGTAGTATTTCCTACAGAAGAGAAATCAGCATTAACCAGATTCCGGTCCGCCGCCCCCACTGTAATAACATTTTCCGCATCTCCCGGAGGTGTGATTTTTTTCCATGTGCCACGCCCCGAATTTCCGGCACTGCATACCAACACCAATCCTTTATCGGCAGCCAAAGAAGCGGAATGAGACATCAATGAATAATGCCCGTCCAAATCACGGTACCGGTAATTCATGGTCGTATCATCAAACTCATAATATCCCAATGAAGTATTAACCACATCCACTCCCACACTATCGGCAAATTCCAAAGCTTCCGCCCAATAATCCTCTTCCACAGGCTGTTCCGTATCATCATCCTCACTACGGAGAAGCCAATATGAAGCTTCGGGAGCCGTGCCGACCAATACATTCGGCTTATTGGCAGCCATACAAGACAACACTTTCATGCCGTGATAGTTCTCGGCATAAATATCCGAGTGATAATTTACAAAATCGCGTGTTCCCAACAAGTCCATTCCTTTGAAAACACTGATTTCATCAGCATTATAAAAACCGGCATCAATGACCGCTATCTGCATCCCCTTCCCACGAAAACCTGCAGCGTGAAGACTGTCCCCATGATGAACAGCAATCTGCCGCCACGCATCCCCATAATAGTTATTACTCTTTGTCACCCTATTGGTCACCTCTTTTTTACGGTTGGCATTGCGGGCAGGAATACTGTCGGGAGCTGTCCACACTTTCCGGACAGCTGTCACAAAAGGCAATGCCGCCACTTTATCAATAACCGACGTGTCGGATACCTGCACTACCACTGTATTGTTCCATTTACTTTTGGATACAAGCTGTGCTCCTTTTCCAACCAGCATATCTATATAGCTCCGGCACACAGGAATATCTGTAGAATCAACGGGCAATCCCTGTTTCATGCGACGCTCCAAAGCACGTTCGGACAAATAAGCCGAAGGCTTGTCCAATGCATAGGTTGTTTCCGCCTTATCGCGAAAGTTTACACGATACTTATACGTTTTTACTTGTGCCGACATTTGTAAGGTGCATGCCAATAGCAAGCAGCCCACTATTCCTTTTTGACTATTCATTAATTCTATTCCGTTTATTTTTTTAAATGCAAAGATAAACAAACTTTTCCCTCACACTCATTTTTTGTGTACCTTTGCAGCCGAATTCAGGTTAAACAGGTAAAAAGACAGAAAATAAAGTATGGCAAAAACAGGAACCCCCACAGAATTGGGAACACAACCAATCGGAAAATTACTTTTACAATATGCAATACCCGCCATTATCGCTATGACGGCATCTTCCCTATACAATATGGTAGACAGCATCTTCATCGGTCACGGTGTAGGCCCTTTGGCTATTTCAGGACTGGCTATCACCTTCCCGCTGATGAATCTGGCGGCTGCATTCGGTTCACTGGTCGGTGTGGGTGCCTCCACATTAGTTTCCGTAAAATTAGGACAGAAAGATTATGCTACCGCCCAAAACATTTTGGGTAACGTAGTTACGCTGAACTTTATTATAGGTATAGGATTCAGTATATTAACCTTGCTTTTCCTTGATCCTATTCTCTACTTCTTCGGGGCAAGCCCGGATACCATCTCCTATGCACGAGACTACATGGTCATTATCCTGCTGGGCAATGTTATAACCCACATGTATTTGGGACTGAATGCCTTACTACGCGCTTCGGGGCATCCACAAAAAGCAATGACAGCCACCATCACCACAGTAATTATCAATACCATCCTTGACCCTATCTTTATCTATCTATTCCATTGGGGTATCCAGGGTGCCGCCATTGCCACCATTCTGGCCCAAATCATCTCACTGGTGTGGCAATTCAAGACCTTCACCAACAAGAACGAGTTGCTTCATCTCCGCCGAGGCATTTACAAACTGCGCGGTACAATCGTAAAAAACACCATCGCTATCGGTATGTCTCCGTTCCTGATGAATCTGGCAGCATGCTTCATTGTAATTTTCATTAACAAAGGTTTGAAAGAATATGATGGCGATCTAGCTATTGGCGCATTTGGTATTGTAAACCGGATTGTTTTCCTGTTCGTCATGATTGTGATGGGGCTGAATCAAGGAATGCAACCCATAGCCGGTTATAACTTTGGCGCCCAACAATATCATCGTGTAAACCAGGTATTAAAACTTACCATTTATGGCGCCACCGCTGTTACAACAACCGGTTTTCTAGTAGGTGAACTGATGCCCGAATTGGCCGTATCCGCTTTTACCACTCATGAGGGACTGATACAGCTATCAGCTACCGGCTTACGCATTGTAGTCATATTTTTTCCCATTATCGGGTTTCAGATGGTAACGTCCAATTTTTTTCAAAGTATCGGCATGGCCGGTAAAGCCATCTTCCTGTCATTAACCCGACAATTATTATTCTTGCTTCCCAGCATCATCCTGCTCCCTCTTTGCTGGGGATCAGCAGGAATTTGGTGGAGTATGCCAATATCAGACTTGGCGGCAAGTGTTGTCGCAGGAATCATGCTTTACCGCCAGTTCAAGATTTTTAAGACCCACGGTAACAAATTAAAAGTTGAAAATTAAGAATTAAAAATTAGTTTCCTTATATTTGCCCACATAATCAATAGACAACGACTATGAACGAGCATTATGTTATCAACCTAGGACGCCAACTAGGCAGTGGAGGAAAAGAGATAGGCGAAAAACTGGCCCAAGAGTTTGGTATCGCCTTTTACGATAAAGAATTAATCAAACTAGCTTCGGAAGAGAGCGGCCTATGCAAGGAATTCTTTGAAAAAGCAGATGAAAAAGCTTCTCAAAGCATTATCGGCGGTCTGTTCGGAACACGTTTTCCTTTTATCAGCGACGGAGCCATTCCCTATGGCAGTTGTCTGAGCAATGACGCTTTGTTCAAAATACAAAGCGACGTAATACGTGAACTGGCTGAAAAACAATCGTGTCTGTTTGTCGGCAGATGTGCCGACTACATTTTGCGTGACCATCCCCGTTGCGTCAATATATTCGTTTCTGCTTCCAAAGAAGCACGCATCGAAAGATTGATGCATATCCATCATATTTCTACAGAAGCCGCTGAAGAATTGATGGAAAAAGCAGATAAAAAACGGTCAGCTTACTATAATTATTATAGTTACAAAACGTGGGGAGCTGCCGAAACTTATCACTTATGCATTGATTCGTCCGTATTGGGGATTGATGGAACAGTACAATTCATCAAACAGTTTGTAAAATTAAAGTTAGGATTTTAACTACTTTAAAAATGGTATACAGACAAATCAAAGGGTTACCCCAGCTATAATGAAGGGACATGCCTGATTTTTTATTCCGTATTTAAAATAATTCAGGCACATCCCTTTATATTATACCATGGCAGGATAAATCAGAAAACATCAATCTTCAAACTTTTCCTATAAAATCAACCAATTCATTCACTTACGCAACATATCCCATAAGATTCCTATCGCCAATAATATAGAAATGATTACTATGAGCAGTTTCAAATATGCAGGGCTAATAATTAGCATAATTATCAGTCTGATATCCTGTACACACAACAAGAACTACCCCACAGCCTTCCAACCCGAATTGGCAAAGGCAGAAGCAATGATGTACAGATATCCCGACAGCGCACTGCATATATTACAGGGCATACAACCTGACATTCCTTCTGAAAATGAACAATATGCCACATGGGCATTATTGATGACACAAGCTCAATATAAAAACCAAATTGAACAATCCGATTCTTTAATAAATATCGCTTACTCTTATTTCACCAAACATGATAATACACAAAGAAAGGCATTGGCGCTATATTATAAAGGTATCTTGCGCCATGAAAGTCATCATGCCGAAGATGCATTGTCATTTTATCTAGAAGCAGCGACTGAAATAGAGAAAACAAATGATTATCAATTAGGCTTTCTTATCAATTCAGAGGTAGGACTAATGTATCTGTATCGAAAACTAAATGATTATGCTATGGAATATTTTGAAAAAGCACATCATAATGCCGAACTATCCGACAACCAAACATACATAGCTTTCTCTTTCATCTATATCGCCAGAGCATTTTCACAGAAAAAACAATATAATAAAGCGATAGAATATTATGAAAAAGCTATAAAAATAGGACAAGTGAATAACTATCCTACCATATTGGCAAGCGCCATGAACGAAACCAGTTTTTTATTTCTTAAAACAGGAGAAAATAAAAAGGCTCTTCAGTATGCAAAAGATTGTATTAAAATAAAAAAGACTGATCAAAGAATATTTTCATTGGGAGATACTTATCGCTATTTAAAAATGTACGATTCTGCATATTTTTACCTAAACCAAGCTTGCCTGTCACCTAATATCCATACAGCCCGTAGCGCCTATCAAGCACTATATTATATTAGTCAAGAAGAAAAAGATTACAAAAAGGCAGTAGAATATAGTAATAAGCTATGGTTCTATCAAGATTCAATAGGTAAAACAGATCGCAATAAAGCATTAATAGAGATGCAAGAAAAATATGATCAGCAAAAAATAATCAATGAAAATAATCTGTCACAAATAAAGAAAGACCGGATCATACGCAATGTGCTCATTGCCTTAATCATTTTGTCTTTCATCATAGCAATAACAAACTATCTATACCAACGAAAAATAGTTTCTCAAAAACAAGAGATATCGGAGAAAGAAGAAAAAATTCGTTATTTCACTATGAAAATACATGAAAATGAGACATTGATAAACCGCAACAAAATGCGGATAGAAGAACTTACGATCCAAATGGAAGGAAGCCTAGAGATAAAAGAACAATGGAAAGAACAAAATAAAATACGACAAGAAATACAACAACAGAATGAAACGCTGAAACTGGAGAACAATAACCTGCAAAATCATATAAGCAATTATGCCCAGTCATTAAAAGAAAAATCGAAAGAACTGGAAGCTATGGAACATCTATCAAAAGAAAACCAGTATCTACATAAACGCGAGGCTTTTTTATGTAACCAACTCATTAAGCAGACAGAATTATTCAATAAGCTAAAAACAACAAAGTATATAGACAACAAACTATGGCAAGAAATAAAAGAAAAAATAGATTTATTATTCGATAACTATACTAAAAGACTATGTCATCAGATACCTTCCTTAACAGACGGTGATATACAAATATGCTGTTTGATAAAACTACGGTTCAGCAACGGTGACATCGCCAAT
>OLYV01000838.1_pt1 | contig 11704 bp, 8 predicted proteins | sample 1644371 | NCBI WGS metagenome assembly OLYV01 (sample SAMEA103958124, study PRJEB25191) | human gut metagenome | biome: human-associated habitat [ENVO:00009003]; feature: intestine environment [ENVO:2100002]; material: feces | place: Germany | collected 2013/2015 | reverse complement strand
AACACAAGCAGGATTTAAGGCAAAGAGCCGCAGGAATCCTTTGTGGATTCCAAGGTTTTTTAACGCAAAATCCGGCTGTGTTTGTAGAAATAAGCTAAATTTTCGACTTTTTAGATACACCTAAGAGAGTGAGGAAAGTTATCATGAATACAACTGCTTCCAACGCCCGCCTGCACAAGATGGTGGGCTGTGCCCTGTTTGCCGCCCTGACCGCTGTTTGCAGCCAGCTGGCTATCCCTATGCCGTGGGGCGTGCCGATCAATCTGGCACTGTTTGCCGTGTACATGGCGGGCACCATGCTGGGCCCCGTATGGGGTGCCGCCAGCCAGCTGGTTTACCTGCTGCTGGCCGCTGTGGGTGTTCCCGTTATGGCCGGTATGCAGGGCGGCCCCGCTGTTCTGCTTGGCAAAACCGGCGGCTATGCCATCGGCTACCTGCTGGCCGCGCTGATTGCCGGTGCCTTTGCCGCCAAGCTGCCCCGCAAGTTCGGCTGGCTGGCCTTGGGCTGCGTGGTTGGCTGCGCCGCCTGCTATGTGCTGGGCACCATCTGGTTTATGGTGCTGACCGGCCTTGACCTGCCCACCAGCCTGACTTACTGCGTGATTCCCTACCTGCCGGGCGATGTGATCAAGATTGCCCTGGCCAGCCTGCTGACCATCCAGCTGGACAAGCGCATGCCGAAGATCTGAGCTTATCTTCTCCCATGTTTTCTGCGCACCCCTTACTGATAAGGGGTGCGCTTTTTTTGCTGCCTACCTGCCGCGCTTTATTGCACCCACTTCCTGCACATGGTATAATGGTTACACTACACAAAACATGAGGTACGCCAATGAAATGGATCGCTGTTGATTACGGGGAGCGCCGCACGGGGCTGGCGGTATGTGATGCTTCGGAGCTGATCGTTACGCCTGTTACCCCGCAGATTGAGGAAAAAAGCCTGAACAAAGTAGCGGAGGCTGCCGCCGCTGCCCGGCTGGCCCAGGGGGCTGAGGGCGTTGTGTGCGGCCTGCCCCGCAACATGGACGGCACCGAGGGTTCCCGCTGCGTAAAAAGCCGCCGCTTTGCCGCGCGGCTTGCCACTGCCTGCGGGGTGCCCGTTGTGCTGTGGGATGAACGCCGCACCACGGTAACGGCGGCAGGCATTCTTTCGGCCAACAGCACCTTTGGCGCAGACCGCAAAGCTCGGCTGGATTCGGTTTCCGCCGCAGTGATCTTGGAAAGTTTTCTGGCATGGCGCAAAGCCCACCCCGGCGAAGAACCGCCGGAGGTTGCCGCGCCCACTGCCCCGGAGCAAGCATAACAAGGAGGTTTTCCCATGCCTGAAGCACTTACCCGCATCCCCACCCATGCCGCCATTATTGTGGACGGCAACCGCCGCTGGGCCAAGAACCGCGGCCTGCCCGCCAGCTTTGGCCACAAGGCCGGTTTTGACCGCCTGAAAGAGATCACCCGCTATGCTGTGGGTGACTGCGGCATCAAGGTGCTGAGCCTGTATGTTTTTTCCACCGAGAATTTTGCCCGCGATGCCAAGGAAGTCGGCTACCTGATGGACCTATTTGCCAATAACTTCCGCACCATTGCCGAGGAAATGAACGAGCGCGACTGTCAGGTACTGTTCAGCGGCCGCCGTGAAGGGCTGCAGCAGCGCGTGCTGGACGCTATGGACTACATGATGGACCTGACGAAGGACAACAAGACCGGCATTGTGAACTTCTGCCTGAACTATGGTTCCCACGCCGAGCTGACCGATGCCATGCGCGCCATTGCCGGTGAGGTGCAGAACGGCACTCTGGCCCCGGCTGACATCAACGAGCAGACGATTGAAAGCCACCTGTACCGCCAGCTGCCCCCTGTGGACTTTATGATCCGCACCAGCGGCGAGGAACGCATCTCCAACTTCCTGCTGTGGCAGTGCGCCTATGCGGAGTTCTATTTTACCCCGGTGCTCTTCCCGGATTTCACCAAGCAGTGCTTTGATGAAGCCCTGGCCGAATACGCCCACCGTGACCGCCGGATGGGCGGTAACACCAAAAAGAAATAATCACACAAAAATATCCCACAGGTTTTGGCTGATATGCCATGAAACCTGTGGGATATTTTTTATTGGGCTGCATATTCTATTACTGGGCGCTGGAATCCGAAGCCGCACTGTCGGCGGTATCATCGGCGCTGGGGCCGGGGTAATTATCAATGGTTACCTTGTAAATGGTAACGGTGCTGTCTTCCTGCGGGTGGTAGGTATCGGTTTCGTCCTCATTCTTCACCGTAGGAACACAAGCAATCTGATCCACCACATCCATGCCCGCGTACACCTGGCCAAACACGGTATCGGTGTTATCCAGGTAGGGCAGCCCGCCCGCCGCGGCATAGGCGGAGACCTGCTCATCGGAATAGCCGTTATCTCGCAGTTGCTGCTGCATGGTTTCATCCACGCTGTTTGGCAGGGCTGTGACAAAATAGAACTGGCTGTTGCCGCCCGTCACCTCGCCGCCCTGGGCAAAGGCCGCGCAGAGCGCACCGGCATAGTGGCGCAGGCTGCTGTCCGCTTCCAGCGGGTAGGGGTTATTGGACCAGATGGTCGCGCCGCCGCTGCCCGTTCCGCCTGCATCACCGCCCTGCACGGCAAAGCCGTATTGGGCGCGCCAGATCACCGTATTATCATAGTAGCCGCTGCGGGCCAGGCCCACAAAATTCTGTACCGCCATGGGGGCAGCGTCCGGGTAAAGCACAGCGCGCACCTCGCCAAGGGAAGTGGAAAAGATGGCGATAAAATCCCCGTCAGACGGCTGGGCAAACTGGCGTTCCCCGCTTTCCACTGCGGCGCGCTGCGGGGCTTTATGGCTGGTTTCCGCGCCGGAACAGCCGCACAGCAGCAGGGCAAAAGCCAGCGCCGCAGCCAGCACCGCGGTATGGATGAGTCGTTTCATGGGCATACCCCCTTGGACAAAAATACTGCAATAAATCTTTTTACGGCTCAGCGAATTTATTCAATATATAGAATATTATATCACAGATTTGGTGAAATGAATAGCTTGACGTTTGAGGAAAAACACGGTAAACTAGATACAGACAAAACGAGGGGAAACAACAAAATATGCCCCTTTTTGATGACAGGAGAAACTGACCATGGCAGATGAACTGACCCCTGAAATGCTTCAGGAAGCACAGCCGGATCTTTTGACCCTTGAGGACGAAGACGGCAAGGAATGCACCTTTGAAGTGATCGACGCGACCGAAGTAAACGGCACCCGCTACCTGGCCGTGATCCCCTATCAGGAAGATCCCGAAAGCCTGGACGAAGAGGCCGAACTGATTCTGATGCGGATCGGCACCGATGAGGCCGGTGAATATATGGACATTGTGGATGACGACGAAGAACTTTTGACCGTTGGCAAAGTGTTTGAAGAGCGTCTGCGCGCCATGTATGACATCGACGATGACGATGTGGAAGGCCAGCCCTCTTAACCGCATCGCAGCACTTAGCTAAACCCTGCGTGGTTCGATTTGTTGCAGCTTTATATAATCCTACTAATCAATCTTTGGGAGCCCGGATTTGTCCCCCGCCGGATCGCAGACCTCCCGCCCCGTGTATACACGGCAAGCGGAAGAAGGGAGCGTGATTGCGGGTGCAGGGCACCCACCTGCCATATAACGGTAGGTTTTGATTGGCTGCAGACGGCCGCGCGGGATTTTTTGTACACCTTACAGGGGAAGGGAATGCCTTTCCCCTTTTTTTTCGCGCTGCTACGCTGCGCGAAAATGAATAATTCATAATGAATAAAGAATAATGTTGGTGGACCGCCTCGCGTTGCTCGGCTCAAGAAATGCGGCTTGGGCCTATCTTTAATATGCGTGCGTGGCACGCATACCAGCATTATTCTTTATTCTCTATTCTTTCTTAATTTTATCGAAAGGTTGTTGTCGTTTTGGGTAAGCAGATCAAAGCGGGCGAAAAGCTGCCGTTTTTCAAATACGATACCCCGTACAGCGCGGCCAACAGTTTCCGCCAGCTTTTGGCGGAGCATGCACCGCTGGTACTGGTGTTCATGAGCAACTTCGGCCACCCCATCACCCGCACCTTTGTGGGTCGGTATGCCGCCACCTATGACGAGCTGACCGGCGGCAGCCTGGCGCTGGTGGTGCGTTCCCGCGCGGACCGCCTGGCCCGCAGCGTGGGGCCGGATACCCTGCCTTATCCTCTGCTGTGCGATGCGGACGGCGTTCTGTATGACCTGCTGGATATTCCCACCCGCAGCGGAGCGCTGAGCACCTACAGCCTGGAAGCATGGCAGATCATGCGGGATGCCAAGCGCCGCGGCTATCACTCGCCTGCCAACGGTCAGCAGCAGCTGCCGCTGACCCTGGTGCTGGACAAGGACGGCACGGTGCTGTTCAGCCATTACGGTGCCAGCCTGACCGATGTTCCGGCGGACTGCGGTGCGGCCCAGTCCTTGTTGGAAGATCTGGACGTAGCCAAGCCGGTAGATGTGGACGATGCCGATGTGACCATCTATGCGGACCCCGGCGCAGCGCCGGATATTCCCGGCCTGACTCCGCATGTACATGAATACGCCCAGCCGAACCTGGGTGAAACCGGCGTGTTCAGCGTGTTTGACGACGCCTATAAAGACGAAGAGTAAGCAAAACAAAACCCGCGCCCCTTCCGCTGTGTTGTACCACAGCTGGCAGGGGCGCGGGTTTTTATTGCTTTATAGGGTGTTGTTTACTGCATCACTGCGCCCAGGTTGGCGGAAGCCACCATGCGGGCGTAACGGGCCAGCCAGCCGGACTTGACGTTCGGCTCCGGCTGAACGTAAGCAGCCTTGCGGCGTGCCAGCTCTTCATCGCTGACGGCCAGATGGATGGATGCTTCGGGGATGTTGATCTCGATGGTATCTCCTTCTTCAATCAGGCCGATGGGGCCGCCGGAAGCAGCCTCCGGGCTGACATGGCCGATAGCAGCGCCGCGGGAAGCGCCGGAGAAGCGGCCGTCCGTGATCAGGGCCACGGTGGTGTCCAGCTTCATGCCAGCCAGTGCGCTGGTGGGATTCAGCATCTCACGCATACCGGGGCCGCCCTTGGGGCCTTCGTAACGAATGACCACCACATCGCCGGGTACAATCTTGCCGTCATAGATGGCCTGGATGGCGGTTTCCTCGCTGTTAAACACGCGGGCCGGGCCGGAGTGGACCTGCATTTCCGGTGCAACGGCGCTGCGCTTGACCACACAGCCGTCCGGGGCAATATTGCCCCACAAAATCTGCAGGCCGCCGGTCTTACTGTAGGGATTCTCGATGGAGCGGATGGCCTTATCGTTCATGATGTGGGCACCGGCGATGTTCTCGCCCAGCGTTTTGCCGGTAACGGTGGGAACATCCAGATCCAGCAGCCCGGCCTTAGCCAGCTCTGCCTGCACAGCGGGAATGCCGCCAGCAGCGTACAGATCCGGCATGTGGGTGGGGCCTGCGGGAGCCAGGTGGCAGAGGTTCGGGGTCTTAGCGCTGATCTCGTTGAAGAGCTTCAGGTCAATGGGCACACCGGCTTCGTAAGCGATGGCCAGCAGGTGCAGCACCGTGTTGGTGGAGCAGCCCAGGGCCATATCGCAGGTCAGGGCGTTGCGGATGGAGCGTTCGTTGATGATCTGGCGGGCGGTCACATTGTTCTTGACCAGATCCATGATGGCCATACCGGCCTTTTTGCCCAGCTGCAAACGCTTGGAGTAAACCGCCGGGATGGTGCCGTTGCCGGGCAGGGCAATGCCGATGGCCTCGCACAGGCAGTTCATGCTGTTGGCGGTGTACATGCCGGAGCAGGAACCGCAGGACGGGCAGCAGTTGCAGGTGCAATCTTCCAGCTGGGCGTCATCGATCATGCCGGCCTTGTAAGCGCCGACAGCTTCAAACATTTTGGAAAGGCTGACTTCATCGCCGCCATAACTGCCAGCCAGCATGGGGCCGCCGGAACAGACAATGGCGGGCACATCCATGCGCACAGCGGCCATGACCATGCCGGGAACGATCTTATCGCAGTTGGGCACCAGAACCAGGCCGTCCAGCTGGTGGGCCATAAACATGGTCTCCACACTGTCGCAGATCAGCTCGCGGGAGGCGAGGGAGTACTTCATGCCGATATGGCCCATGGCAATGCCATCGCAAACACCGATGGCCGGAACCAGCACCGGGGTGCCGCCCGCCATGCGGATGCCTGCCTTGACGGCATCGGCCAGCTTATCCAGGTTCATATGGCCGGGAACGATCTCACTGTAAGCCGAAACCACGCCGATCAGCGGGCGTTCCAGCTCTTCCGGGGTGTAGCCCAGGGCATAGAACAGGCTGCGGTTTGGGGCGCGCTCCGGGCCTTTTTTAACGTTATCACTTCTCATATTTTTCTCTCCTTTGCAGCGGGAAAAGGGCATGGTTCTTTTTAGGGGCAATCTTTGCTGTTTATAGTATCGCACAAATACCAGAAACAAGCAAATAAATTCATGTCCCGGAACGGTCGCTACGCCCGCGGGCACGTTTCGGAGGCCCGCAGGGCAGCACCCCGGCTCTTAGGCTGGAGATAGACCGTTCTCTATTCGCGAGGAATCACCCCTCAGGCCGCTTCGCGTCCAGCTCCCCTCCAGGGGAGCCACCACAATCATGGGGTTCCCTGCCCTACTGGCCCGGCAAATATTTCACTGAACCTATGCCCCAAAATACAAAAATGCCGCAGCAGACTATTACATCTGCTGCGGCATTTTTATTTAGAGGTTAATGGGCTGGTTACAGCTCATTGTTCGGCTGTGGGATTACTGCAGAACGCCGGTGTTCTTATCAAAGTGATAAGTACGGCCGTCGATGACTGCATCGCCCTTAGCCATGGTGCCATAGATCGGGTCGAAATAGTAACGCTTGTCAGCGCTCCAGCCCTTGATCATGTGGCCCTGTGCATCGTAACGGACCCACTTGCCGGTACCATCGGGCCTATCAGCCCACTGGCCAGCTTCGGATTCCTGATAGACATCCTTGCTGGTGGCTTTCTTGCCCTGGTCAACGGCGTCCAGCCAGTACCAAGCATCGGAAGCCGGGTCATAGATTTCCTTGCCGCGGCCATCCAGGCCCTGGCGAACGCCCTTTTCGTACCAGAAGTCAGCGCCTTTGATGGTCAGCCACTGGCCGTCCAGAGCGATACCGGTGTACTCGTCAAATGCGCAAGGTACACCGTCAATATCGCCTGCGCCCTTAGCCATAGCGCCGGTGATCAGGTCAAAGTAGTAGGTGCCCTTATCGGTCGTCTGCCAGCCCTTGACCATGTGGCCGTTCTCATCGTAACGGACCCACTTGCCGGTGCCATCGGGCTTATCAGCCCACTGGCCGGCGGCGGATTCCTGGTAAACGTCCTTGCTGACGGTCATTGCGCCGCCCTGGACAGCATCCAGCCAGTACCAAGCGTCGGAATCGGGATCATAGATCTCTTTGCCGCGGCCGGTGGTACCCTGCTTCACGCCCTTTTCGTACCAGTACTTCTTGCCGTTTTCTTCAACCCAGCCGTTCTTCTCGCCGTACTTGGCGGTGTAGTCCTTGCCGTTGAAGTTGACAGCAGCGGTGGTAACGCCGCTGGTCTGCTTTACCGTTGCATCCACGAACTGAGCGCTTGCGCAGTTCTTATCGGTGCAGGTAAAGACAGCCATTGCGGTAATGGTGGTCTTTTCAGCGGCACCGTGAGCGGTGCGCGTTTCGGGTTCAGTAGACGGTGCCTCAGTCGGCTCCGGCACAGCAGTCGGTTCCGGCACAGCAGTCGGCTCCGGCACAGCAGTCGGCTCTGCCGGCTTTGCGGTCGGAGTTGCGGTCGGAGTTGCGGTCGGAGTTGCAGTCGGAGTTGCAGTCAGTGCTTCAAACACAGCGCTAACGGTAACATCAGCGGCTGGCATCTTGAAGGTAGCCTTGCCATCGGTCAGGGTCAGCTTTTCGGTCTTGGTATCTTCGCCGCTCTTATAGCTGTAGGTCAGGCTGTCAGCCTTGAGCTGGTAGTTATCAGCTGCCTTAACGGTAACGGTAACTTCGGCGCCTTCAACAGCTGCGGTTGCGCTCACCTTGGTTTCGCCGTTCTTGTTAGCAGTGTCTGCCACAGTAACCTTGTATTCCTTAACAAACTCTGCGCTGACGTTGACAGGGTACGCAGGCATTGCAAAGGTGTAAACATTGGCGTCTTTTTCGTCAACGGTTGCCTTTACGGTCTGTTCGGTGTTGTCAGCGTCTTTGTAGGTAACCTTCACGCTGCCAGCCTTCAGGGCATAGCCGGTCGCGGGCTTAGCAGTCAGGGTTACGGTTTCCTTCTCAGCTGCTTCTTTAGCGGAAGCAGTGATCTCACCATTGGTCAGGGGAGCAACATTGACCGCATAGGTCTTGGCGTTTTTGGTAACGCTGATGTCCACATCGCCGTTCGGCATGGTGAAGGTGTAAACCGTCTTAGCCTTTTCGGTGGTAGCCTGGGCTGCGGCTTCGTCCTGCGCTGCTTCCTGAACTTCAGTCAGAGCAACATCGGTATCGCCGTTCTTTGCGGTAACGGTAACGATATCGGTGCCTTCCTTTTCTACGGTCAGGGTAACGGTATCGTCCTTGATGTAGGTGTTGCTGGTGGTGCCCAGGGTCAGGGTAACGCCTTCAACTGCATCGGGCAGGGTAACGGTGTGGGGGGTGCTTTCGGTTGCGGTATGGCAATCAGAGCACAGGTACACATTGTTGCCAACGGACTTGGTTTCCAGCTCGTCCAGCTTCCAGGTATGGCCCTTGGGCAGTGCGCCGTCAGCGTACTTCTTTTCACCCTTGGTCAGGCCGTACTTGGTGGTGCGGTCCTGGGTGTAAGCGGGGGTATCGCACCATGCTTCAACGGAAACATTGGTGGTTGCGCCGCTGCTCAGGTCGCTGACCATGTCGGACATCGGCATGGTTTCAACCAGGTTAGCGCACCACATGAACTCTTCGTTCTTGTTCTTCTCGTCAGAGCTGCCCATGTTCTGGTTGTAACTCGGGTTGTAGTTCCAGGACTCGGTCTTGTAGCTCTTACGGTTTGCATAAGAAGTGCCGGAGACATCGGTCTTGACTTCTGCCTTGCCGTCCACCAGTTCCTTATAGGTGTTGGACAGGTTGGTGCCGACAGAAACGACCAGCTGATCCTTGGTGGTGTTGATGCCGGTGATCACAGTCTGGCCCTGCTGGGTGGTGGTAGCAAAGCTGTAGCTGTCACGCAGGGTCAGGCCAGCCAGAGGATGGTTCTTGAAGGTGCCCAGATACTTCACACTGCTGGTATCCTGGGCGCTGTCCATGATAACCATGCTCATGCCGGGAAAGTGGGTATCGGGAACCATGTTGCCGTCCTTATCCTTGGTCAGCTTAATGCCGCCATAGACGGTGTTGTATTCCTTCACTTCTTCCACTGTGCCGGTGGTCGGGTCCATACGGTAGATGGCGTTGTTGACGTTGAAGTACAGCTTGCCATCATACAGTGCGGTAGAGTGTACCAGTGCGGGGTAGATCCGCTTTGCAGCAGCGTCTGCCAGGCACTCGGTGTTCAGGTTGTTTTCAACCTTGGTATGCTTATCTTTTGCACTGGTATCGATCTTATAGATGGTGCCAGCTTCGGCCAGGACCTTGGCATTGCTGTCGTCATCATTGAAGTTGCTGCTGGTTTCCTTCAGATCGTTGTAGTACATCAGGATGATATCAAACGGGTCATCCGTCTTGGTAAAGCTGCTCATGCTGAAGCCGCCGGGTCTGCTGCTGGAATCCTCTTTGCGGATATAGTAGTTCGCATTACGCGGACGTGCTTCCAGAGTATCGGGGCCCTGGTTCTGCATCTTCTTCATGAACTGCTGCATCTGGGAGTTGTTACCAGAGCTGCCGGAACCAGAGCTGCCGCTGTTGCCGTTCTCGGCCTGCTGGCGGCGCATGTTGTTATACAGGTTCTGGTTGGTCGTGGTATCAACGTAATAGAAGTAATTATTGTCGAAGTAGATGGGGCTGCAGATAGAGGTGAACCAGGTATCCTCGTAGCAGGTATCGGTGTAACGGGTCTCGTTCTTGTTATCCGCCTTGGTGTAAGAGTAATGCGGCTTGCCGTTGTTCAACACAACATTGCCGTCATCATCCACATCGGGATTCTTGTTCTTGGTGTAGGTGTAGCCATCGTACAGCGAGTCAATGTAATCATAGTACTTGCTGTAACGGCCTTCCAGACCGGAGGGAGAAACCAGGAAGTTGACATGGCGCAGGTCGCCTGCGTTCTCAACGCGGGTCTGGGCCATGCACTCGGTGTTCACGTCGTCATAGCAGACGTCAACATAGTACCAGTTCTTGTTGGCTTCGCCGGTGGTCATCGTAGCAGAGTTGCTGTCGCCCTGCAGCTTGTTGACCTTGACTGCGTTAAAGTAGTGGACGTTGTTGAACATGCCGCCGCCGAACGCATTACCGGCAACACTGGTATCAGAAGTATCGCAGTAATACAGGATCTGGGCAAAGTCAACAACAGCGTTATCGCCTACTTCATCGGGGGTCTTCCAGCTGCCGTCATCATTCTTATAGATGCTCTTGTTGTCAGGCAAATTCTGGACCATGTAGTTAAATGCAGATGCATAGCCCAGGCAGATGCAGCCATACTCAACGCCCTTAGCGCCGATCTCGCCGCCCAGCAGGGCACCGAAAGCAGTCGTCTGGATGGGGTCGTTGTTGCCGCCGCCGGTGATATCGCCCATGGAGCCCATATCGAATTCTGCAACCTGGGAGATCCAGTCGTGCAGGATCAGCAGCTTGGTGACATAGTCAGCGCTGTCACCAAGCTTGGCAACCTGTGCCAAGCCTGCATCACGGATGGCTTTCAGAGCTTCGCCATAGTTCATGACGTAAGACATGAACGCCTGCGGCAGCATGTTCAGCATGAATGCCATGGTGGTCGGCGGGACATCATCGTTCGGATCAATGCTGCACAATATCTTGATTGCGCCCATGGTGCCGGTGATGCTGCCATCCTCGCCCTGCTTCTGAACGCCCTTGGAGGTCCAGAACGGGGCAACCACGCCGAAGTACTCTGCTTCGTCCTGGTTGAACTGCGACAGCTGGAAGTAGTAGTAGTTCATCTGCGCAGTCGAGACATCGTAAGTATTGGTGACCTGGTTGCCCTGGTCGTCCACATACACGGCAGTCTTCTGGCTGTCGTACAGCAGCAGGCTGTTCTTGCCCTTGTTGTCGCCGCTCTGATAGGTGAAGTTCACCTTGCTTGCGTCAACCGGGTTGTTCTGCATATCGTACCAGTTGCCGTCCTTCATTGCGGACACCAGGGTAACGCCGGTGCCGCCGGAGGTGGTATCCAGGGTCGGGGTGCCGCCCACGTTGATGTAGACGGAATTGTCATTCTGGTCTACCACAACGCTGACCGGCATGGTCATTACCGGCTGGGTTTTGATTTCTTCGCCGCAGACAGCGCACTTGAAGGTGACGCTGGTGCATTCCCAGTCAAACTCCCCGCCTGACATTGTCCCACTGCCGGATCACGGCAGATGGTTAGAAACCCAGTACTACAGGGGTGGTATCCCAACAGCGACTCCCTACAGACTGGCGTCCATAGTTCTCAGTCTCCCACCTATCCTGTACGTGCAGTACCGAATCCCAGTATCAAACTGGAGTAAAGCTCCATGGGGTCTTTCCGTCCTGGCGCAGGTAACCAGCAT